>CEUY01119654.1_pt1 | contig 32413 bp, 21 predicted proteins | sample 361481 | NCBI WGS metagenome assembly CEUY01 (sample SAMEA2622737, study PRJEB7988) | marine metagenome | isolation source: saline water (ENVO:00002010), including | reverse complement strand
CCAGGCGCGGTCATAAAGAGAACTAAGGCACAACAGACCAGCATCCAGCCGGTATGTCCGGCGCGGGCAGCATTCACCACCTCCTGATCCGCTAACTCCTGATTTTCTTCTTCAGGGCTCAGCGATTCACTGGCATAGCCGTCTTCGGTGGAAATATCCTCTGACTCACCCGGCGCCAACTCAACCTGCTCTTCGGCATTCGGAGCCGCAACATCCTGAGCCAAGGCGGAAAGTGGCACCCCTATTAAAAATATGACGCACAACAGTGCGCAACCATTCCTTAAATAAGACATCACAATTGATCCTCAAATATCAATAGACAAATAAAACCATTCACAATAAGTCTGCAGTACCAGAATCACCCCAACTGCAGTCAGGGCCGCCTTGTCGATGATCTTTATCGGTTCACAAAGAATCACTAAAAGATCATCTACACACTATTGTAGCAAATGTGAAATGAGGGATTTATGTAGAGCTTATAATCACTAGAGAATTGTGCGGTCGGCACTACGTTTGTCTTTGACAGTGCACCCACTATGAAGCCTGCCGTGGATCGCTCGATCACGCCACGGGCCCGGCGCATCATAAAACGAATCATCAAAGAAACATTCATTGACCATGACCGCCGGTTTATGCAAAGGTAACTTGTTGATGATGGCTCCGTCGGGTCTCACCACGAAGCTGCCCCAACGAGAGGGCCTGGTGGTACTGTTATTAGCTGAAATCCAGATGTGATTTTCTGCTGCACGGCATGCCATCGTTGCCGGCACAATGGTTTTCCAGATGTTATATTCCTGATCAGCCACCACCGAAGTTCTGGCATTATGAAACGACTGAAACAGGATTTGAACGCCAGCCGTTTTCAATTCCCGATAGAGTTCCGGGAACCGATAGTCGTAACAAATCAGCACGCCACATTGATACCCATCCACTTCAAAAGTGGTCATATGGTTACCGGGCGAGTAGTGGATTAGGTCGAGCGTCGGAGTTTTGCCATCCGTACCAGTACAAAATCGTTTATCGTAGCGTTCCACAATTTTGCCGGCGTCTGAAATGACATAAACGCAATTATGAGGTTTGTGCTTTCCGGAGAGTCGATGTGTCGAACCCAAAAGTACCCAGACTCCCAGCTCGCCTGCCAGCTCCAAAATCTGTTCTGTGGCAGCTGTTAGCAGATCCCAGTCCAATGAATCGATGGAATCAAATTCCACACCGGCATAGCCACTAAGCGCGCATTCTGAAAAGTGAACAACACGAGCTCCCAACGTTGCCGCTCGTCTCATCTGCCTCAAAACACAATCCCGGTTATGAGCAATATCTGCTTCCACCGAGAATTGACAGGTAGCTATCAAAAGACCTGCCGATTTAGCGACAGGTCTTTTTGATTTTCGTGATGCCATCAAAAGCGTTCCTTAAGGTCGCTTGAACTTATAAATACAACGACCACTAGCTGCACCGACAGTGTAATAAACTTCACCATCGACTCCTAACCCGAATGCCATCACTGGAGTGCCTGTGGATTTAATTTCGATATTGGAAATCACTTTCTCTTTCCTGACATCATACTTCAATGCCCAGATTCTGCCGGAGATATAGTCGGCATAGAAGTAAGCTCCCTGAAGCTCAGGAAATTCCTTTCCCCGGTAGACATAGCCTCCGGTAATCGACTTTCCAATTTGGTGATCATATTCAAAAATCGGATCTGTTACTTCCAGTTTTGGATCAACCGGAGCATTACCAAACTGATAGCTTCCCTCGCGAGCACTCCATCCGTAATTGGCACCTTTCTGCAGGATGTTGATTTCTTCCCACTGATCTTGCCCGACATCACCAATCCAAATAGCGCCGGTGACCGGATCATTGGCGATACGCCAAGGGTTGCGAATACCATAAGCATAAATCTCCGGTTTAGCACCCTTTACATCTACAAACGGGTTATCCGCAGGAATACTATATCGCCGTGCTGCCGTCGGTTTATCGACATCAATGCGCAAAATGGATCCCATCCAGGAACTTAAATCCTGACCTTCACCTGTGGGGTCGTTACGACCGCCCCCATCGCCCATTCCAATGTAAAGTAGACCATCATTCCCGAATGTCATGGGCCCACCGTTGTGATTTGAAAACGGTTGTGGGATTGTCATGATGACCGCTTCGCTCGACGCCTTACCCACACCTGTTTTCACGTCCATTGTAAAACGCGAGAGATAGGACACACGACCATCTTTAAGGTTGGATTTATTGGAGGAGTAATAAACAAAGACGTGACCATTCTTTTTAAAGTCCGGGTGAATCGCCATTCCCAGAGCACCTTCTTCATTGACATTACCCGCTGCATCGTGTCGCTGACAGCGATCCTGAAAATCAAGAATGACCTTAGCTACCTTCTGTTTACCCGTGGCGTCAATCGAATAGATACGTCCGCGTTGATCCAAAGCAAACAGTCGGTTCGTTCCGTCGCCGGGATGGATCAGTTCCACCGGACGCATGTCCTGGATCTTTCCATCCTCATCGACTCCTTCAAAGTCTTCCCAGGTCATCCCGGGAAAGGCTTCCACGGTATTCAGAGTAATCTCTTCATCTGAAATCGAAGGAGACTTGCCTTCTTCAATTTCGCGAATCTTGATATTGCGATACGAAACCAGATTTCCGTGATCCTGTAGACAGATATGTCCTTCTCCAGTTTTTCCGAAGTTCGGATATTTCGCAAATTTACTTTTGGCGACAAGTCCGTTCCATTCAGGACTACCTACTTCGAAGTAGTAGTAATGCACTCCATTCATCTGGACTTCACAATTCTTGGGGCCGATTCGCAAATAGACGACATTCCATTGGCCGGCGGGACGAGTCGCATCATCCATATCGATTCCCTTAAAACCAACTTGCTCTTCGAACATCGTCGCCCAGGCTGGCTTTTTGGGTTTATAGAGTTGGTATAACCAGCCTGATTTCTGAGGATCATGGCCATCGACATTATCCTGAACCTGAATTTCGGGACCGGTCTGCCACGGTGCGTTGTACTCTTCAGTTACGTGGAACATGATTCCACTATTACCACCTTTAGAGATTTTGTATTCCAGGAACAGTTCAAAGTACTTGTACTTTTCTTCTGTGATGATGTCACCGGCACCACCGGCTGCGCGAACCAATGCTCCGTCTTTGATTTGCCAACCATCTCCCACACTGTCTTTTTTGTAATTACGCCAGCCGTCTGTCGTTTTTCCATCAAACAGGACTTCCCAGCCACTCCTTTTTTCAGCTTCTGTTAAACCATTTAACGGTACTTCGGCCAGTGAAGTTTTTACGATGATTAACGACAGCAGCAACATGCTAAATACTGTCAGGTTTTTCCAGGAACTCATGAGTCATTTCTCTTCAAATAAGTAAGTTAGATTTACCGTTGCCCGATTTTATCACACATCACGGGCACATTGGTTACGCTTCTGTTAACAGTGATAACACTTCCGCAGGATGGGCTCCGGCATCTTTGACAGTCGCCCAATGCTTTTGAACCTGTCCTGTCTCATTAATCAGAACGGTCGAACGAATGACTCCCATCGACTTCTTACCAAAGCGGACTTTTTCTCCCCACGCATCGTAGTCATTCAGTACTGTTTTCTCTTCATCACACAGCAGTGTAAACGGAAGTTCATATTTACAAATAAAGTCATCATGGGACTGAGCCCCATCCGGACTCACTCCAAGCACGACCGTATTGGCTGCTTCAAACTGCGTGTGTAAATCACGGAACCCCTGAGCTTGCTTCGTACAACCGGGAGTGTCATCCTTGGGATAAAAATAAAGTACGACATTTTTCCCCTGCAGACTGGTGAGCGAAATCTTATTGCCATCTTTATCGGGCAGACTAAATACCGGTGCGGGTTGACCTTCTACGATTGCCATCTGTTATTCCTTGTTCTAATATCGTTGTTTTCAGCTTGTTGATTTTTCGGTAATGATGCCTGACGATTCGAGTTGAGCAATCACCTGATCCGCCAGTTCATCAGGAGTCTGTTCGCCGGATAGCAAATGCACTTCAGGGTTTTCCGGCGTCTCGTAAGGATCGTCGATTCCGGTCATCCCTTTTATTTCGCCCGCTCGGGCTTTTTTATAAAGCCCCTTCGGGTCCCGGGCTTCACAGATCTCCAGCGGCGTATCCACAAAGACCTCGACAAAATCGCCAGCTCGTGCAGCTTCAATCCGTCCCCGGACACTTTCCCGATCCGCACGATAGGGGCTAACGAAAGCAACTAACGTCACCAGTCCCGAGGCAGCGAACAATTCTGTCACCGCTCCCACTCGACGAATGTTCTCCTGACGATCTTCGGCGGAGAAACCGAGTCCAAATCGCTCTGCATAAGCGGCTCCAAGCGGCGCCAGAATCTGAGGACTGGCATTGAGCCCGTGCCGAACATTATCTCCATCCAACACGAAGGTTCGTATGCCACGAACATGGAGTTTTTGATCCACCACGTTAGCAACCGTACTCTTACCGCATCCACTCAGGCCAGTGAACCAAACAACACAGCCTCGATGGCCGTTTAATGCTTCACGCTGTTCACGGGAGATCGAATGATCATGCCAGGTGATATGAGTTTCTTCCATCAGTTCCCAATCCTAATCCGTTGAAATCCCAGCCAATTGGCACAGCTGTGCGTTGACGACGGGTTGAGGACAACTCCACACCATAAAAAACAACGCTTCGCGACACCAGCGTCCCACCGGATGTCCTGTCACAAATCCCATCCCCTTAGCGGCCGATAACGCAGCCTGCGTCGATCGCAGCACCAGGCTATTACACCGCTGCCGCAGTTCTTCAGTACCACATGATTCGTTGCCGGAGGCTGTCTGTAACAAAATCTCTTTCAGCGACTGGTGGTCCTGTTCTAAAGCCTGTGCAGGAGCCAGTAGATCCGGGCGTTTCTCGCCTTCCTTAAAGATAAAACGGATCGCCGCTCCGGCCAGCCCTAACGCCAACGTGGATGTTTGCAGGCCTCCGGTACGAGCTCCGATTCCCTGTGCCATCACATTTTCAACCGGGCCTGCCAGCAACCATTTTCGGTCAACCTGAACATTGTTGAGAGATACTTTTCCGGTATGACTTCCGGACAAGGCAACCAGATCGGCCGGCGTTTCTGCCTGAACGCCTTCAAGATCCGTCGGCACGACAGTCAGAATCTGTCGACCATCTTCAAATTGCGCGCCAACAACGATCGTATCTGCGTGAATGCCACCAGTAACCCAGGGACTGAATCCATTGAGTAAGAATCCGGAATCTGTTTCTTCTACTTTCAGCACCGGCGTTGCCAGGTGACGTCGACTTGTAGTGAGATGAGATATACCGACCGTCGAAAACCGAGAGCCATCAAGTAATGGGTCAATGAGTTTCTCTCTGGCAAATTCATTTCCACTCAATGCAATTCGGCGACATGCTCCGGTACGCTGAGTGATGATGAATGTCGTTGTTTGACAGGCGGCACTCAAGGCTAGATAACCTTCGGTCAGCTGTCGGTCCGTCCAACCTAAGCCTCCGAATTCTTCCTCCAGAAACCAGCGAAAGACTCCATACTGAGCACAAAGATCCAACTGTCGCTGAGGCCACGGGTATTGTCCGTCGTGCTGCTGGAAATCCAACGATCCTGACAACTCACTGAGCTGACTACATAATTCCGCTAATGCCGGATCGTCAGGTGATTGTATTTCGACTGGAGCGTTTATTTCAGACATACCGTCATTATAAGACGGGTGGGATTTTCATGCGATAGGCTGGATTACAGACTCAATCGCTTAAAAATCCACTCCGGAATGACGCGGATGACCAGCATGATGTAACGCCAAAACCAGCGGGAGTAAATCACGTTTTTACGTTTACGAATTCCACGAACAATATCTCTGGCAACTTTCTCTGGCGCAGCCACCAAAGGAGATTTAGGGTCAACCAGGCCAATGGTCATTGCGGTGGCCACAAACCCGGGCTTAACGGTCAAAACATGCACTCCGCTTTTCGTTCCGCGATTTCGCAACCCCTGTAGATAGACACTGAGTCCACCTTTGGCTGCGCCATAGATATAGTTACTTTGCCGCCCTCGGTCTCCGGCCACCGAAGAGACCACGGCCAGAAAGCTTTCATGTTGGGATTCAAGGCGATCCATGAGCGGCTCCAATAAGGCCACACATGATGTGAAATTAACGTCGAGTGTTTGATGAGCCAATTCCCAATCCCGTTGCGCCTGAGTCTGTTCCGGAAGAAATCCATGGCACACGACGGCTCCGGCAACGGTGTCCACTTCCTCGAACCAGGTCGCAACCAATTCGGCATGAGTGTCCAGATTCCTGGCATCAAACAGGTACGTCTGTACCTGACAATCCGAACGGACGGATAGATCACTAGCAATGGCCTCCAGTTCCGTTTCGTTGCGTCCGACCAGAACGAGGTCATATTGTTTAGCCAGTTCCATAGCCGTCGCGCGAGCAATGTCTGAAGTTGCGCCAATAATAATTACCGTTTGTCTCATTTAGCTGTCATCCAGTTCCACTAAGTTTACGATACGACCTAATGCCTGATCCAACTCGGCTTTTCCAACAGTCGGTGTGAGTCCGACTGACAAGGCCCATAACGGAACATTCCTCAGCCGATCGACCTGTATTTTAACCAGGTCCTTCATCGTACAAATGATGGCATCCACGGAATATTGCTGAGCTTGTTTGACGATGCTCTCAATATCTTCACGGTCAAAATGATGATGATCTTTAAATTCAAGTTCACCAGCAATCTGAATCCCCTGACTCGTAAGTAGTTGCCTGAAGGCTTCGTGATTACCAATCCCCGAAAACATCAGGACTTTTTTACCAACCAATTCGGAACACGGAATAACGGTTCCGCTGTAGTTTTCCAATCCTTCCACGTCATGTGCAAATTCGGCCATCGGTATTTGCGCATTGGCGTTTCTAATCACCGTTCTAATGTTGGCAAGTGTGTCCGTGTCAACGCGGTCCGTTCTGGTAATGATCACAAAGTCCGCTCTGGCAAGCGAACTCACAGGTTCTCGTAACAGGCCGGCCGGCAACAAATTGCTGAAGCCAAAAGGACAGGTGGCATCAATCAGGACAATATCTAAATCACGTGCTAAAAATCGATGTTGAAAACCGTCATCAAGTAATAGTATTTGCGCGGCGAATTCTTCTACTGCCACCGTAGCTGATTCGACTCGACTCGGATTCTGCAAATGAGGCACATCGGGTAAACGGCGTTCCAGTTCCAGGGCTTCGTCATTAGGCTTCCCCTGCTCCGCACCGTACCCACGACTCAATAGAGTCACTCGGATTCCACAATCTCTTAACCACTGTGCAACGTATCGCACCATGGGAGTTTTACCGGTGCCACCTGTTGTTAGATTCCCGATACTTATGACCGGTACTCCGGCATGTACGACGCGATGCCCGCGGTCAAATCGGGAATTTCGCCAGAGAATCACGAGTCTGTAGGGTCCACTGAGAAGCCACAGTAGCAGCCTGACCGGCCAGAGTAGCGGCGAGCGTCCATCGATGATCTTAAGAAAGGCTGACATCATCCTGCGGTAGTCCGGGAATAATTAGAGCTGAGCTCCTAACGTCCAGGGCACAAATTCCTCGTCTCCGATTCCATGAATTTCACTCTTCGTCTGCTTACCGCTGGCAACTTCGATGATTTCTTCATAGATATCCCGCCCAAGCTCCTGAACCGTTTTTCCGGTGAGCACGGTGCCCGCATTAATATCCATATCTTCGATCATCCGTTCATACATCGGTGTGTTGGTGGCAACCTTGATGGACGGAGTCGGTTTGCAGCCAAAGCAACTTCCACGTCCCGTTGTGAAGACCACCACATTGGCACCACCAGCAACCATCCCGGTCACACTAGGCGGATCAAACCCGGGTGTATCCATCAACACAAAACCCTTCTTGTCCACTTGCTCGGCATATTCATAAACCGCTTCCAGAACCGTGGAGCCACCTTTAGCAACGGCGCCTAATGATTTTTCAGCGATCGTCGTTAAGCCACCTTCTTTATTCCCGGCTGAAGGATTATTGTTAATCGACTCGCCCCAAATATTGGCATACCATTCCCACCACTTAATTCGTTCGAGCAATTTATCAGCCACTTCAACCGTTCGTGACCGTGCCGTCAGCAGGTGTTCCGCGCCATACACTTCCGGCATTTCCGATAACATTGCTGTACCACCGCTGGCTACCAACAGATCACTCGCCACGCCGACTGCCGGGTTTGCAGTCACACCGGAATTTCCATCGGAACCACCGCATTCCAGACCGACCATTAACTCGCTTACCGGAATCGGTTCTCGTTTGACATCATTGGCAGCGGGCAGGAGTTTGGCAATTTGCTGAACTCCCAATTCGACCGTGGCCATCGTGCCACCATGATCCTGCATGCTAAGTACTGGCGGAATTTTAGCTGTACTGGTATCTGCCACTCCGTCAATTTGAACCAGCCGTTGACTATCCACCAGGTAGCCAATCGTATTTTGCTCACATCCCAAACCGACGATCAGGTAGCCTCCGATATTAGGGTGCCGGGCAATACCACCTAAGACGCGATTGAGCATCTCGTGTTTCAGCCCACCGAACTCCATGCCGCATCCTTCTCCATGTACAAACGGGACAATCCCATCCACGTTGGGATAGTCTTTGAGAATACTGTGATCAAAATGTCGCGCGATATATTTTGCGACGGAGGCAGAACAGTTCACCGAGGCCAGAATGCCGATGTAGTTTCGTGTACCGGCTGTATTGTTGGGCCGGCGAAATCCCATGAAAGTTCGATCCGTGATAGGAGGCAGCGGATCCGGGTGATTGGTTGCCTTTTCGTAATCAGTATCCGGCGCGACGTGTTGAACATTATGAACATGGACCCATTGCCCCGGAGTAACACGTTCAGTGCTTAATCCAATCGGCTGACCATATTTATAGACAGGTGTTTCCGAAGCAATTTCGCGAATGGCAATTTTATGCCCAATGCGAATATCTTCCTGCAATTCAAACGGCTGACCATCTACCTCAAGACTTGTTCCTTTGGCGAGATTCCTCGTAGCTACACAGATGTTATCATTTCCATCGAGATGTATGAAATCTACTTTTTCTGACACAGAAATTACCTAAATACACGGCGTTTTGAAACATTCGGTGATTCCAGTCAGTGCTTGACCGGAATTCAGCACCCTCAGAGTCAATTCCAGGCTCGAATTCCCCCCTGAGACCCTGTGATTAGCACAAATGTCTAGGAGAATCGGCTTGTACTAAACCGATAAATATAGGGTGGTGCTTACCTGATATTCTACTTTAGACTCTTTGCGAATTCAGGGTAATAGCATTACATCGTTCAGAGGAAATCCGCCGCAGTCGCTAGTGCGTCCCGGAACTTCCAAAAACGATGGAACTTTGGAGCAAATCAGACGTCTATAATAAGTAGAAGTATTAACTTGGACCTTTTGGGTGGATAGCATGGCCACAGGCTCGTTATCACAACATGATCTAACAGCAACGACAGAAGCCGTTGAGATTGCAGATATTCTGCAATCTAATTGCCGACGTTGGAAACTGCTGGATTTACTCACACTGATCAGCAAATCTTTGTTAGTCAGCCTGCTGCTATTGGGTTCTGCGTTTCTCGTCGACCACTGGGCCTATCTACTTGTGGATGGAGGTTCACTAGGCAGTTCCGGGCGGTGGTTGTACTTTCTGCTTTTGGTGATTCTTCTTCCGGTTGTAAGTCTTTACTCGTTACTGCGTTCACTCAAAGGACGCATCAACCCACTTTTTGTGGCTCAGCAAATTGAAACGCTTTCGCCGGAGATCAAAAATAGTGTTTCCAATTACTGGCAGGTTAAGAGTGCTGATCACGTCCATCCATCAATTGCGCGGTCCATGGCACAGCGTGCTCACAATGATCTGGATGATGAACGCGTTCATGACGGAGTCGATTCAACGACGACCTCATGGTGGGGTTATTCCAGTCTAAGCTGCATGGCGGTGACGGCAATCTACTTTGCCTTTATGCCAACTCCATCTCTACAGACATTACACCGGATCCTTCTTCCCTGGGATTCTGTCCAACGTCCATCGGAAATTACCATACAGGATGTTCAGCCTGGTGATCTGGAAGTTTCTTATGGCGCCACACTCACTGTTTCCGCGAAGATTGAGGGTATCGATGAAGACACTCCTGTGCATTTAATCCGGGAAGCACTCGACGGTAGCACAGGCCAAAGCAAAGTGTCCATGCAATTGATCAATGGTCGGTATCAAGCTTTGATTGACGACGCTCCGCGTGGTTTACAGCAAAGCTTTCAATATTGGATCGAAGCCGGTAGTCCTGAAACACGAACTGCTTTGAGTAACCAATATCAAGTTACCGTGAAACCGTCGCCATCGATTCGTGTCACTCAGTTAGACATCACGTATCCTGAATACACGGACCTGCCGAACGTGACCCATACTCGTCAATTCAATCTACAGGCACTCGCAGGAAGTCGCATTCGCATCCATACTTTGGCCAATGCTGATATAGACTCCGCCTGGATTCAGTTACGAACGCATCATGGTGGCACAGAACGGCGACCGATGCAAAAGACCGGGGCCCGGACAGCTGAGTTGGAATTTGAATTAATCGTCGATGAAAATCAACAATCGCTGTTTTCGGGCTATCAGGCGTTCTTCAAAAACACTGCCGGCGAAACAAATCCGCAGGCCATTGAGTATTCTATCGACACTCTGCCCGATCTTGTACCTGTCATTGAATTCACAAAACCTACGGTGCGCGAAGTTCGCCAGGGACCGATCGAACTAGCAGCCAATCAAACCATTGTTCTTGAATGGGAGGCATACGATCCTGATTTTGTACTGTCTTCTGTCACCATGAATGTGGCCAGTCAAAATCAGAATGACATTCAAATCCCACTGTATGACGTCACCAAAACGAATCAGGTTCCGCGATTGCATTCGACTCGATTTACTCCGGCTCAATACAATCTGCCAGCCGGATCTCGTATCACGGTCTTCGCTGAAGCCGCCGACAATCGCCACACAACTTCCAATCCTGACCCGAATCGAAGTCAGAGTGAACCGTTAATCATCCATATTACCGAGCCTGCCGAGTCCTCAAATGACTCAAGTGGCGACGAATCATCGAACAATCAGGACATGATGAACGAAATGTCTGACATGATGGAGGACAAGCCGTCTGAAGAATCTGGTGATGATGGAATGTCTCCGGAGGGTGGTGGAAATAATTCTGAGGACTCTATGGGTGGTGGTACCTCAGAGAATGCAGAAGAAGGTGGCGAAGAAGGTATGGAAAATGGTGGTTCCGGCAGTGAAGGCAATCCTTCGGACGAACCCAAGGACGCAATGGGGGATAACTCGCCCTCAAATTCCGGCGGTAACCCCAGCGATTCCCAAGAGGGAACTAATAACGATGGTATGCCCGGCGACGAAGGTGCTCAGGACAGTCCGGGAACAGACACTGGCAATGATCCCGGAGACGACAAAGGAATGAATACGTCCGATAACGGACAGGTCGGCGAAGAAAGTAGTGGAGAAGGTACCGATGGGGGAAAAGAGCCGCAATCCAGTGATGAAACTGTCAGCGGTGATCCCACCGGTGAGTCCGGAAACCAGGAGAATGCTGACAATGTTCCCAAACGCGAAGGTGGATCAAAGTCAGATGATAAACACGATGGTGATATCTTTGAGAAACTCTTAGATCATTTGCGGGACCAGGAGGGCAAGCGGTCTGACAATGCCGACGCTTCACCGATGCCCAATCCACAGGAGAGTGACTCTGGAAATCAAGGCGAGCAAACGAGTGATGGCAATCCACCTCCCGGGCAAGAAAACTCTCAGAATCCAACAGGCACAGAAAAACAACCGGGACAACAAACTGATTCAGGCCAGCCAAAGACTGGTGAACCTGCCGATCCACAAAATAACAACATGCCCGTAGACCCGAATGCAGAGGGCATGAATACCAAAGACCCCGGGAAAGATCCGCGAGACGGTAATAACGGTGGCGGTGGCGAACAGACTGAAGCTGAGGCGACTACAGGAACACAGGCTGGCGAAAATGGTAGTGACCAGCAAAGTGATAATACGGCAGAATCCGCTGCGGAACCGAATGGACAACAGGCTACCGATACCCCGGGGTCCGGTGATCCGGCGGAGACATCCGGAGGTACAACTGACGCTACGGGTTCAGAAGCAAATACTCAATCCGGCACCGGGCAACAGAATACAAACAGCGTTGATGATTTGGGTCTGCCCGAGCAAATCGAAGCATCAGAAGAAGCTCAATTGGACTATGCACGTAAAGCCACTGATCTAGCGTTGAAATACCTACGCGATCATCAGGATAACCCGAGTGATGAATTACTGGATGATTTAGGAATCACTGCTGACCAGTTGCGTGAAATGGTTGCTCGCTATGAAAGTCTCAAGCAGGACACCAGTGCATCCGGTCAGGAGACATTATCCGACACTTTGAAGTCTCTGGGATTACGTCCATCGCCCAAAACGAGTGTCCGTCAGGTCGAAGGAAACCGCAAGGACGTCCAGGGCGTCACGGGAAGTGGAGTCTTATCCGGGCTTCCGGCTGATCTGCAACAACGTTTCAAATCATTCCGTACAGGTACGACTGTATCGGATGAATAGGTTGTAGCGACCGCAACAGCCTCCACTCTTTAAAAACGGGAAAAAGGACGACCCCCGCTCGACCAGCACGGAATGCCGATTCGCCTGTAGCGTACTATTAAGGATAGAAATCTCTGTCCCCGGTGTACTGGTATGCCTGATATCACTCCTCGCTATCTCGTTCCATTCCATCCCAAAGATGTCGCCCATCGATTTACTGATGTGCTGATCATCGGCGGCGGTCTGGCTGGCTTGCGCGCTGCCAATGCTGTCAGCTCGACCAATAGTCTGATGATCGTGACCAAGGATCAATTGCAGCAATCCAACAGTAATTACGCACAAGGTGGCATCGCCGGTGTCATGCACCCGGAAGACAACTTTGACAACCATATCCAGGATACGCTGACTGCCGGTGGTAGTTTATGCGATCAGGACATTGTGGGGATGGTCATCAAAGAAGCTCCTGACCGAATTCAGGAGTTGATGCAATGGGGCACGAAATTCGACAAGGATGCCGGAGAGTTATCTTTAGGCCGTGAAGGTGGTCATAGCCATCATCGCATTCTGCATGCCTTAGGGGATGCGACTGGCAAGGAAATCATCCGAGCGATGATTCAGTGGACTCGTAAACTGCGCAACGTCACGATTCTGGAGAATACGTTTACGTTGGATTTGCTCACGGAGGCTGGCGTTTGCCGTGGCGCACTCATCCGTCAAAACAACGACATGATTATGGTGTGGGCAAAACAGACGATCCTCTGTACCGGAGGTGCCGGTCAGCTCTATCGTGAATCAACCAATCCACCTGTGGCCACAGCCGATGGTCACGCTTTAGCCTTTCGTGCCGGTGCTGAATTATCGGATATGGAATTCATGCAGTTCCATCCTACGGTTCTTTACATCGCGGGAAGTAGCCGAAACTTAATCACCGAAGCTATGCGGGGTGAGGGTGCATATTTAGTAGACAACAACGGCTACCGCTTTATGAAGGACTATGATCAGCGTGGTGAGCTCGCTCCGCGGGATGTGGTATCTCAAGCCATCGTCTCTCAAATGGAGAAAAACCGACACCCGTGTGTCTATCTGGATCTTGCCCATCTCAATCCTTCTTATGTCACCAATCGCTTCCCGGGCATCGCTCGAACGTGTGACAAGTTTGGGATCAACATTACCTCAGACCGCATCCCCGTACGTCCCGGGGCTCATTATATGATCGGGGGTGTCACCGTCGATTCCAAAGGGCGAACGACGTTACCCGGACTTTGGGCAGCGGGTGAAGTGACCTCGAGTGGTTTACATGGAGCCAACCGCCTGGCATCCAATAGCCTGCTGGAAAGCCTCGTCTTCGGAGCTCATGCCGGAGAGGGCGCCTCGCAGGCAGCGACAGCAACGCAGGATCATTACGAAGCGTATCAGATTAGCAATCCCAATATCGCGTCCACCAATGAGATCATGGATTTGACGGATATTACCAATTCACTTAAAAGTCTGATGTGGCGTTTTGTTGGAGTACGTCGAGAAGCCGATACGCTCAAAGAAGCACTCGAAACCATCGATCGCTGGCGACGGTACGTTTTACCGGCTCAATTCACCAGTCTGCAAGGTTGGGAATTACAAAACATGTTGACTGTCGCACGCATCATGGTCAACTCCGCCTTAGAACGGCAGGAATCCCGTGGCGTCCACTTACGAACCGATTTCCCGGCAAAGGATGATGATAACTGGAACCGACATTTACGGATTTCGAAATCCGGTTAATGTCCCGGACAAGGGGCCTTACTTGGTGAAGCAGAGAACAAGATTCCCCAAAAAACCGTATTAACACAGTACGTCATTCCCGATATAAACGCCTTCCAACGAACACCTTACCCGAATCATCCAGTCTCCAACATTTAGTCACGGCACAACTCATTGAATCCTATGACCGAAGAAGACTCCATAGCACAGCTGCTCGCATCAAAATCTGACGAGACCGTTCCGGCTCAAACTCAGACTCCTGAGTCTCAACCGGAGTCCACCGGAGACAAACCCGGGCCCAGCGACGAAGTGATGATAGAAGCCAGCCAGCTTTCCAAGTTCTACGGTGAATTTGCTGCTACACGCGATGTCAACTTTCAGATTCGCCGCGGCGAAGTGGTCGCTTTTCTCGGCCCCAACGGAGCCGGAAAAAGTACGACGATGAAAATCCTCACTGGCTACCTCTCTCCATCGGAGGGCATCGCCAGTATTGCCGGATGCAACATGGCCACCCATCGTATCGAAGGCTCACGACACCTCGGTTATCTCCCTGAAAACGGCCCCCTCTATCTGGACATGACTCCCCATTCACTGCTCTCGTTTTTTGCAGATGCCCGGGGTCTTTCCAAACGCATTCGAGCAGAACGTATCGAAGCGGTCGTCGACTTGTGTGATTTGAGCAGCGTGATCTACAAAGCGATCGGCAAACTTTCCAAAGGGTATCGCCAACGAGTGGGCATGGCACAGGCTTTACTCCATGAACCCGATGTGCTGATCATGGATGAACCAACCGCAGGCCTCGACCCCAACCAAATTCAGGAAGTGCGTAACACCATGAATCGTCTGGGAAAGGACCGCACGATCCTTTTATCAACACATATCATGCAGGAAGTCGAAGCGATGGCCAGTCGGGTCATCATGATTAACGAAGGACGTCTTGTGTATGACGGCCCCATGAACGATCTCGCCAATGACAACGAGTCACTTGATCAGGCCTTTCGACGCATGACTGCAGTTGTTGACATGGTCTAAGACAACGGCTTGCAACTGCAATTTTATTCAGACCCATTCATTCATCATTAAATAACTGACAATGGATCAAACCGGAACCAACTTAATCGTCTCACTGGGTGACCTGATTTTTCGCGATCTATTGATTGTGATTATTCTGGCTGGAATTCTGGTGCCTCTCAATTACACCCGACATGCCGCCATCGCAGTGGTCAGACAAAACTTCCGCGGATACTTCAGTAACCCAACCGGATATGTCTTTCTATGTGTCTTTGTGTTGCTAACCTCGTTCGCCGCTTTTTGGCCAAAGCAATTCTTTAATGCCAATCTGGCTAATCTGTCGCAGCTCAATGAATACTTGCCGTTAATCATGCTGATCTACATTCCTGCTATCACGATGGGCATCTGGTCAGAAGAACGCCGAGGTAAAACCGATGAATTGTTACTCACACTACCGGCTCGCGACTCGGATATCGTCATTGGCAAGTTTATTTCTGCAGCACTGATTTTCACGGTCTCGCTGGTATTCTCACAACTGTCCAATTTCCTGGTACTGGCTTCGCTGGCCCGGGAACCGAATTCCTGGGCCGTCGATCTGGATACCGGTCTGTTGGCTACCAATTACTTTGGATACTGGCTCATTGGCCTGGCCATGCTGGCGATCGGAATGGTGGCATCCTTTCTGACCAGTAATATGACAATTGCGTTTGTGTTTGGATTGGCGTTCAACGTGCCCCTGGTGGCGGCCAAATCCGCAGATTTGTTCGCGTCCACATCCGGCTTCGCTCAACTCATCTCCAAATGGGGTATCCACGCCCAGTTTGATGACTTTCAACGTGGTGTGTTAAGCCTCTCATCGACCATGTACTTTGCCATGATCATCTGTATCAGTTTATATCTCTGTATGATCATGATCGGCAAGCGGCACTGGTCCGGAGGACGGGACGGAGATCGTCTCTGGGTACATTTCCTGGTTCGCATCTGTGCGTTGATCGTCATCTTGCTCTCTTTGACGGTTGTCTTCGATAGCCACGATCTGGTGCGACATGATACGACGCATGGAAAGATCAGCTCGCTGTCCAATGACACTCGCGAATTAATCGGCGCACTCGATCCTGAGCATCCGGTTTATGTCGAGGCTTTTATCAGTAATCAAGTCCCTGAACAATATATTAAGACGCGTTATGATCTGATTTCGTTACTCAAAGAATTCGGTGCACACGCCGAGATTTATCTCACGCTGCATGAAAACCTTGAATCCTACGATGAAGTGGTTGCCAATGCCGAAGACAATCATGGAATCCCTCTGATCAACATTGCCGGAGAAAACGCCAGCCAGCCGATCATCATGGGGGCCGTTTTCCGCAGTGGGTTACAGAAAGTTGTCGTCCCGTTTTTTGATTACGGGATCCCTGTTGAATATGAATTAGCACGGTCGATTGCCACCGTTGCCAAGGGAACTCGTAAAACGATCGGCGTGATCGATTCAGACGCCAACATCATGGGAGGCTATAGCTTTGCTTCCGGCAGACCGACACGGGTGCCCCAACAAGGATTTATCACCGAATTGCAAAAGCAATACCGAGTTGTCAACGTGGATGCCGAACAGGAGATCTCCGCCACCGAATACGAACTGCTCTTCATTGCGCAGCCTTCGTCACTCGAGGATGTCAAACTCACCAATATCTTACGAGCATTACAGGCTGGAGTGCCGGCCGTCATTTTCGAAGATCCCCGGCCAGAAACGATTGCAGCACCCGGCACCGGTATGCCTCGTCAATCCATCGAACAGATGATGGGACTTCCAGGTACTCCGCAGGCAAAAGGCAGCATTTCCCGCCTCTGGGATTTGCTCGGAATCCAAATTCCAGGTAAAGCATCGGAAACCAATCCGGGACTTTGGGATCCGAATCTTGTCTGGCAAACCGAGAACCCCTACCCACTACTTAAATATCAGGACATTCTGGACACCTGGATCTTCACTAGAAATCTGGATCAGGATCATCCGATCACCAGTCAGTTGCAGGAAGTGTTGATTCCGGTAGGCAGTCCCATTGAAGTCAATCCGGCAAAAGACAATATGACGATTACTCCGCTCATCCGCTCGTCCATTCGCAACTCTGGAACATTGGAATCCGCACCATACAATATTGAACTGCAGGCGTTGTCCAACGGGAGTCGGGCTGCCAAGCCACGAATCAAACAGTTACAAAACGAAGGCACCAATGGAATTCAAAACCTGGCCGTGCACATTCAGGGCACTCCATCCGGAGCTCAACCAGATGCCGACGGCAACACACCTGAAGTGGAAGTGGTCTACATCAGCGACCTGGACATCTTGTTCAATGCGTTTTTGACCGTCCGAGCGCGACCGACTGCCTTCCAGGATGTCTCGTATAAATTTGAAAACATCACCTTCCTGCTGAATGTCATTGACTACCTGGCTGACGAGAACGACTACATCTCCATCCGTAATCGTAAGCTACGGCATAGTTCATTGAAGAAGGTTGAACATAAGATCAATGTCGAGCAGGAGAATCTAACCAATGAAATCTCTCGATTCCACAAGGTAATGGATAATGCCATTAGCTCCATCGAAGAGGATCTTAATAGTGAAGTTGAGGATTTACGAGCTCAATTGGAAATCCTTCAGGATCCAACCAATAAGAATAAACCGGATCCCGCTGTTTTACGAGCCAAGGTCATCAATCTAAACAGTCGACAACAGGAAAACCAACGCAAGTTAGAAGTGGAACGAGTGAAACAAGAGCGTGATCGGGACAAGAAGATTGACACAATCCGCCGGGACAGCAACCGCAAAATTGCCAGGATGCAAAACGAATATAAATTCCTGGCCGTTCTTATTCCTCCCATACCTCCACTATTGATTGCCGTCTTTGTGTTCTTTAGCAGACGCATCAAGGAACGAGAAGGCGTGGCAGCATCACGTCTGCGATAACTTATCCACCGAGTCTTAATACATTCTCAGAAGCCAAGTATGAATAACACCATTCAAACCTGTATTTTTGTAGCACTCGCCGCAGGAAGTGTGCTGGCCGCGATAATGACTAATGATATTGGTGAGACTGATACCTCCCAAAATCGGCGAGACATTGCCAAACAACAGGAAGGTCAAGCTGTCTTTGAAGGATTTACCGCCGAGCGTGCGGTTGAATTGAAGATTACCACTTACGATGAATCGACGGCCCGCATCAAATCATTCAGTGTCAAACGTGATGGCACAGGGCAATGGGTCATTCCATCACACAACAATTATCCCGCCGATGCGGAAGAGCAAATGGCCTCTGCCGCTGCAGCCTTCAGCACGCTGGAAGTAAAAGAAGTAGTCGATGTTGATAACAGCGTCCATCAGGAATACCACGTTGTGGAACCCAATACGGAAACACTCGATGTCGGTACCGATGGAGTCGGCACCATGATTACCGTCACGGACGAAGAAGGTAAATCCTATTCGCTGATTGTGGGAGCCAAAGTGATGCGAGGTTCGCAGGCCGGAATTGATCCACGCATGCAGCGGTCTTACTTCGCTGCGAGAAAACCAGACAGCGACACCGTCTTTACCGTAGATCTCAATATGGGGATTTTTGAAACCGAATTCTCTAAATGGATCGATACCAATCTCCTCGGAATTAACGGCTTAGACGTGCGGCAAATCGGAATTCAGGATTACTTTATCAGCCTTGACCCGCAAGGCAGTCCGATCATGTTGCGGCGTTCGAACTCCAATCTTCAACTCGACGAAACAGATCAAATCTGGATGATCGAAAACATGGTGCAGTATGACGCGAACACTCAAGAACCATTTACGATCGAATTAGCCGAGAATGAGACGCTCAATTTGGACAGATTGAACACACTCCAAAGTGCTCTGGAGAATCTGAGCATCAACGGAGTGATGAGAAAACCGGCCGTATTACGTCCCGACCTCAAAATTACACCAGCAGCCATTGCGGATGAACAAACTTCGGCAACGTTAACTCAGCTCGGCTTATTTGGAGACCCCAACACAACCGTCAATAATCTCATGGATCTCAAAAGTGCTAACGGCGAGATCCATATCTCGCTGCAGACAGGCGTGAAATATATTCTCAGGTTCGGCGATGTTGATTCCACGTCAGGATCTGAAAGTTCGATCCAACGCTATTTATTCGTGACATCGGTCTTTCAGCCCAATATGATTCCCGCACCCGAATATCGGACATTACCTACGGCTGTAACCGACTCCGGTTGCCAGGATGCCGAAGCAGCCCTTCCGGAAGAAACCGACTCTGCTGAAGAGCAGCCGGAGCTTACCCCCGAACAACTGGCTGACCTAAAGGAAGAGATTGAACGGGACAATGCACGACTGAAAGAAGAATATGAAACTAAACTAGCAACCGCTGAAAATACCGTACGTCTGCTAAACGGACGGTTTGCTGACTGGTTTTATTTAATTGACGAAACAACCTACAACAAATTGCATCTAACGAACACGGATCTAATTGACGCCAAATCTACCGAGTTAGAGGGTGACCTACCCGGGTTGCGAAATCTTCCAGGGCTTCCCGGAGTGCCCGGACTCCCTGATTCCTCCACGCCCGAACCAGCACCGGAGAACGAGTAAGGTAAATCATGGGTACCACCGCCGGACTGGCCGATCGTTCCGCTCGTGATGAAGTGCAAACTTTATCACGCGAAGCGTTGGAGTGTTTGCAACTCGAGAAACTCAATCAGCTACTCGCAACGATTCTCCCGACGAATCGTTTTTATCAGGAAAAGCTCGGAGCCTGCTCTGGACTAACCGCTCTATCCCAGCTACAGGATCTTCCTTTTACAACCAAAGCGGAACTGCTAGCAGAGGATTCATTTGCAAATAATCTAACCTGGGAGAAAGAACACTACGTTCGATTTCACCGCACGTCCGGCACCAAAGGTAATCCGATGGCTGTGTTGGATACAGCTGAGGATTGGCAGTGGTGGATGCAGGTCTGGCAATATGTCCTCGATGCAGCAGACGTCACAGCCGAGGATCGCGCGTTCCTCGCTTTTTCATTTGGACCGTTTATTGGATTCTGGTCGGCTCATGATGCCTTAGTCGCACGAGGAGTGATGTCGATTCCAGGCGGAGGACTCAGTACACGCTCGCGACTGGATCTAATCAGCTCAAGCCAACCCACCATACTATTCTGCACACCGACCTATGCACTGCGGATGGCCGAGGTTGCTGTCGAACATGGAATCGATCTAACCAATTCCTCGGTCAAACGCATCGTTGTTGCCGGAGAACCGGGAGGTTCCATCCCCTCGATTCGCAATCGAATTGAATCTGCCTGGGGTGCCCGTTTGATCGATCACGCTGGAGCCTCGGAAATTGGGCCCTGGGGATTTGCCGATCAGAAAAGGACCGGCCTGCATATCTGTGAATCTGAGTTCATCGCCGAAATTATTAATGCGGAAACCAACGAACCTGTTGCTCCGGGAGAACCCGGTGAATTGGTGCTGACCTGCCTGGGAAGAGTCGGGAGTCCATTGATTCGATATCGGACTGGTGACCGAGTAATCCCCACTCAAGTCGACAGCAGTAACTTTGTGTTATTACAGGGGGGGGTGTTGGGGCGAGCTGATGATATGGTTGTCATTCGCGGAGTGAATGTTTTCCCTAGTGCACTCGAAGAAATACTTCGCAGTTTCGACGACGTGGTCGAATACCGAATCACTGCATTTCAGGACGGAGAAATGGACGGGCTTTCTGTCGAAGTCGAAGGCCGTTTGGATAATCCACAGCGGATAAAAGACGCCATAGAGGTAGGGTTAGGATTACGAGTTCAGGTTATATTGGCAGAAACAAACTCGCTGCCTCGATTTGAAGCCAAGGGACGTCGGTTTATCGACAATCGCTAGTCCTGCAAAACTAACTGCCCATTCAAGAATAGATCCTTTATGGCTACTCCACTTACTGCTGACCTAATCCAAAAGTGCCGAATTCAATTCCCTGCCCTGGCACGTGAACACGATGGACAACCGGCTATTTTTCTGGACGGTCCGGCTGGAACGCAGGTCACGCAATCTGTCATCGACGCTATTAGCCACTACTATTGCACATGCAATGCCAATCATGGAGGACAGTTTGCAACTAGTAGAGAGAGCGATGTACTGGTGCAACAGGCACATCAGGCATTGGCAGATTTTGTAGGAGCAGACAACTGGAGGGAAATTGTATTTGGGGCCAATATGACCTCACTGACCTTCGCGTTTTCCCGCGCCGTTTCCCAAACCTGGTCGGCCGGTGACAATATTGTGGTGACTCGGCTTGATCATGATGCCAATGTATCTACCTGGGCACTGGCGGCACGGGACCAGCAGGTCGAAGTGCGTTATGCCGATATTCATAAGCAGGACTGTACGCTCGATGTGGACGATCTCAAATCGAAGATCGACGAACGCACTCGACTCGTAGCCGTCGGTTTTGCTTCCAACTCATCCGGTTCCATAAACCCCGTCAAAGAAATCACTGCCTATGCGAAACAGTTCCAGACCCAAGTTTTCATTGATGCTGTGCATTCTGCTCCCCACCGACTCATTGATGTAGCCGGGATTGGATGTGATTTCCTGGCTTGCTCCACCTACAAATTCTTTGGACCTCATATTGGTGTCCTCTGGGCAAAATCTGAAATCCTGGAAAATTTAGAAGCGTACAAAGTTCGACCCTCCTCAATGGACATTCCTGATAAATGGATGACCGGCACTCAAAACTTCGCCAGCCTCTGTGGCTCGCGTGCTGCAGTCGACTACATTGCCGACCTCGGCCGAACGCTTGCGGACGATGGATCGCTGTCGCGACGTGAGGCACTCCAAGTGGCCTATGCGGCCATTACTAAATACGAAGATGACTTATGCACCAACATGATTGCCGGCCTTAAATCCATTGAAGGGTTAAGAATTCATGGTATCACCGAGGATGAACGCATGCAGGAACGAGTGCCAACCGTTTCTGTTACTCATCCAAAACTGACTGCTGCCGAGCTGGCAAACCAACTTGGTGAACGAGGAATCTATGCCTGGGACGGCAATTACTATGCTTTGGAATTAACCGAGCAACTGGGGCTCGAACCTGATGGCATGGTGCGTTTGGGACTCGTGCATTACAACACCCAGCAGGAAGTTGACCGACTGATCACGGCATTAAAGGAGATTCTGGCCTAGGCTACTTTCGACTTATGAGTGAACAATCTATTTATCCGACCGACATCAGCCTATCTGACGATAACCGACTGGTGATTTCCTGGAGCGACAATCAGCAGTCCAGGATTCCCTACAAAGTCCTCCGTGACAACTGCCCCTGTGCCCATTGTCGTGAAGCCGAACGAAATCCTCAGCCTACCGAGCTCTTACCTGTCATTAGTGCTGCTGAAGCCCAACCGCTGATTCTCCGGGGCATGAAGCCACTGGGAAACTATGCCTACACGATTGCCTTTAGTGACGGGCATGATACCGGAATCTACAAATTAGAATTGTTACGTCAGCTGGGAGATGCGGTTGCCCGGGCAGAAAGCTAATCCTGCCTGCAAATCAATTCAGGGGATAGCACCAGCAATACGCCATACTTAAACTAAAGTCTTTGAGAACCCCTGCCCTCCGGAACTACAGAATCTATGACTGACGAACCTCGTAAAGGCTCTCTGCTTGTCATCTTCCTGACCGTCTTCATCGACCTGCTCGGGTTCGGACTTGTGCTGCCTCTGCTGCCTGCATACGCCGATCATTTCCTTGAAAACTCAGCCAATGCCGGTTTGCAACTGGGATTATTGATGGCTAGTTTTTCGGCGATGCAGTTTGTCTTCGCACCCTTCTGGGGAAAATTATCCGATAAACATGGGCGGCGACCGATCATTATGGTCGGACTTGCCGGCTCAGTGGTCTTCTACACTCTCTTCGGATTGGCCACAACCAGGCTGGTCACCGACTCATCGACGACGATGTTACTGCTGTACGTTTCCCGCATCGGAGCGGGAATCTTTGGCGCAACCATCTCCACCGCTCAGGCTTATATCGCAGATACAACGACGCCTGAAAAACGAGCAAAAGGTATGGCCTTGATCGGTATGGCATTCGGAGCCGGATTTACCTTTGGGCCACTGCTGGGAATGGTCGCCATGTCTGAGGAAGCGACCCGACCAAGTGCCTGGCCGGGTTTCATCGCTGCCATTCTGTCGTTTGTCGCGCTGCTACTTGCCTTTCGTAAACTCCCTGAATCCCGTACTGAGAAAAGCGATGTTGCCGGCCACAAGGTGTTTGACCTGGCCGGACTTAAACAGGCGTTGTCGATTCCTTCCATTGGACTAATCCTACTGACAATCTTTGTCTGTATCTTCTCCTTTGCCAACTTCGAAACAACACTATCGCTGCTCATCAAGGGTGAAACAAATCACTTTCAGGGTAGCCCTTTCAATTTTAGTTATCGTGGGATCTGCGGTACGTTTGCCTTCATCGGTATCACTTTGTCATTGGTTCAGGGGGGCATTGTTCGGCGTATGGCCGGTAAGCGTTCAGATTCCTCTCTGGCGATGACCGGCGCCATTTTAGAGATCATCGGGTTTACGGTGATGACCGTGGCCATCGACAAAGAGAGTGATGGGCTATTGTTCACAGCACTCGGTATCGTCGTCACCGGTTTTTCCTTCATGCAACCTTCGCTTAATGCCATGCTCTCCAGACGTAGCGACCCGGCTCGTCAGGGGGCGATCATGGGTGTGGGGCAAAGTGTAAGCTCACTAGCACGTATTATTGGGTCAGGCATTGGTATCCCGTTGCTGACCGTCCAGATTAAAATGCCTTACTATGTTGCAACCGGCCTGATGGTTTTGGGAGTCCTGTTAATCATAACAGCTGCTCGACGCGGTAAAGACTTCATTAACATCGCCTCTGATGCATCCACCGATGAATTAACAACCGCTTAAATTGCGTGACCTGTTAAAGGCAGGTAGGATTAAGCTAATCGCGTAAACCCCTTTCGAGTATGAGTGAATCCTATGACCAGTCGTTTATCATTTTTGGCAATTCTAGCCAGCTTCCTTTTCGTGTCTTCAACTGTCAACGCACAGGAATGGACTCGATTCCATGGCCCTAATGGGCAGGGTGTGGCAGAACTGACATCTTTCCCGGCAGAATGGGACAATGAAAACGTCGTGTTCAAGACGAAGCTTCCGGGGATCGGGCATTCCTCACCTGTCATCTGGGGCGAGAAACTGTTCCTGTTAAGTGCTGATCCTAAGAATGCAGAACGCTACGTTCTCTGTTTGAATGCGGCAACCGGCAATGTCATCTGGCAACACAAATACCAATCAGATACCCATCAACTGCATCTTCGCTCCAGCTATGCATCCTGTACGCCTAGCGTCGATAAAGATGTTGTGATCTTTGCCTGGTCGGATCCTAAACACACACTCGTCAAAGCCTATAGCCATGATGGCAACGAGCTCTGGACCAAAGACCTCGGTACCTGGTCCAGCCAACACGGATTCGGTACATCACCGGTCATTTACCAGGGTAAAATCCTGCTGAATGCCTCTCAGGCTAGCAATAAATTACCAGCCGGAATTGAACCGGGGGAAAGCTTCTTTTACGCTCTTGATAAAGAGAGTGGCGAAATCATCTGGAAAACGCCTCGCGGTACAGCTTCGGCAAGTTACAGTGTTCCTGCCATTTACGCCGGGGAAAATGGAGATGAAATCATCTGCTCCAATACCGTCGACGGGCTATACAGCCTGAACCCCGAAACGGGTGAAGAAAACTGGGCTGTCACTGCATTTGATAAACGTACCGTATCCTCACCATTGTTCTCTGGAGGCCATATCTTTGGTTCCACAGGATCCGGTGGAGGCGGTAACTATGTCGCTGCTATAAAGCCCGGCAAAGAACCAACCGTTAGCTACAAGCTTGACCGCGCTGCACCCTATGTGCCCACTTCCGTTTGTCTAGATAACTTAATGTTCTGTTTCTATGACAAAGGAATTCTTTCCTGCTTGGATACAAAAACCGGCGAAGTGTATTACCAGAAACGACTCGATTGTGCATTCTCCGGGTCACCTATCCGAGTCGGGAACAAGCTGTTTTGCATCGATGAAGAAGGGATTGTTCACGTCATCGCCGCCAGTAAGGAGTTCAAGGTTTTAGCCAAAAATCCACTGGGCGAAGACTCTCGTAGCACGCCTGCCGTCTCTGGTGGTCGCATGTATTTGCGAACCTATTCACAGCTGGTCTGTATCAGTGCAAAGAAGAGTTAGCATCTTTTGAAGAACGAGCCTTGGCAATTCCGGATAGATGTCGGAGGGACATTCACCGATTGTATTGCCTGTCCGTCCAACCAATCGGATCAGTCTCTTCGACGCTATAAGTTGCTGAGTTCCTCGATCATCCCGGGGATACTCGAGACCTTACGGGGGGCGGCATTTACCGACAATCGCCGCAGTCAGGATCCGGCCAATCTCTGGAACGGTGTCACGCTACAGATCATTGGCACTCAGGGCGATCTCGTCTTCACTTCGACGATTATCGAAAGTCAAAGTAACTTATTGCAATTAGCGGATGCCATTCCCGCGGATTGTCTGGGATTACGTTATGAACTCCTGCCCGAACGGGAGGCACCGGTAATTGGTATCCATTACCTGCTCGGCATCCCACTCGCGGAATCACTGCCACCTGTTACTTTACGTCTGGGTACGACTCGCGGCACCAATGCCCTTTTAACCAGAACAGGCGCAAAGACCTTATTCGTAACCACTCAGGGTTTCGGAGATATCTTACATATTGGGAATCAGGATCGTCCCGATCTTTTTGCATTAGACATTCAAAAGCACCAGCCGCTGTTTTCATCGGTGTTGGAAGTAACCGAACGCATGAGTGCTGCCGGGGAGATCATCCAACCGCTCGAACTCAACACCTTTTCCAGTCAATTGCAACAAGCTCGTCAGGACGGCATAGAATCCGTGGCAATTTGTCTGATGAATGCTTACATCAATGACCAGCATGAACAGCAACTCAAAACGATCGCTCAGCAAGTTGGTTTTAAAGACGTCAGTGTCTCCTCTGAAATTGCCTCCTTAATCAAACTCGTGTCACGTGCCGACACCACTGTGCTGAATAGTTACCTTAATCCCGTGCTGACTCAGTACATCTCCCGAATCACAGACAACCTGCATTCAGATTCGCAGGTGCGACTCATCACTTCGGCTGGAGCGTTGATCACCGCTGAAGAGTTTTCCGGAAAGGATAGCATTTTATCCGGCCCGGCAGGAGGAGTGGTTGGGTTTTCTCAGGTGGCGAAGCAAGCCGGTTTCACACGTGCTATCGGATTTGACATGGGAGGAACCAGCACCGACGTATCACGATTTGATGGACAGTTTGAGTATGAATTTGAAACACAGAAGGCTGGCGTACGAATCGTCACTCCGATGCTTGCCATTGAAACAGTCGCTGCTGGAGGAGGATCTATCTGTGGATTTGATGGTGTTAAACTCACAGTCGGTCCACAAAGTGCAGGAAGCAATCCCGGCCCTGCCTGTTATGGACGTGGCGGACCACTAACCGTCACGGACCTCAATCTTGTACTCGGTCGCATTCTACCGGAACAGTTTTCCATTCCACTTTCGATTGATTCTGCGGTCATTCGTCTTGAAGAACTTAATTCTCAAATTCAAATGGCAACAGAGCACCGGTATAAAATCCATGACCTCGCGGAAGCGTTGCTTACCATCGCCAACCATAACATGGCTCAGGCGATTGGGAATATTAGTGTAGCCAGAGGGTATGATCCAGCGGACTATACCCTTGTTAGCTTTGGAGGTGCCGCAGCACAACATGCCTGCCAGGTTGCTCAACTGCTCGGTATTTCAAAGATTTTAAATCATCCGGATGCTGGAATCCTATCCGCCTATGGTATGGGGCACGCCCCTACCGCACGACAGGCCGATCTGGGCATCTACCAGACCTTGTCACCGAACATACTCAAATCACTGGAGCAGAAGACCACTGAGACATGCCATCAGCTCGGTAGACAAGTAGAACAGGAAGGATATCCTCTTGATCAGATCGGCGTCCGGATTCTGGCCGAGTTACGTCCTGCAGGAGTCGATGCCACCTTAGCCATTCCAATGCTGGATACACCTCTGAAAGAACTCGTCTGGTCCATTTCCGCAGACGAATTGACGGACAGATTTATGTCTGCTCATCACCGACGCTATGGATTTACTGTCAACAAAGAGCTTGAATTGGTCACTTTGAGAATCGAAGTAACGGGATTGAATGCCACTGCCACCGGTGTCAGTGAACGTCAGACCTCCTGCCTAATTTCGGCGACTTCAACAACCGAGTGCTTTGCTCAGGGACAATGGCAGGAGGCGGGCAGGTTTGAGCGTTCTCAACTCAGGCCGGGAGACCAGATCGCAGGACCGGCTATTGTTACAGAGACGATTTCCACGACAGTTATCGAGCCGGGGTGGACAGCCGAAGTCCTCAGCGGAGACGAATTACTGCTTACGTGTGATGATTGTGCCAAGAAGTCTGTGGAGATTTCCGACGACACCGACCCCGCTCTGTTAGAGATCTTTAACAATCAATTTGTGGCGATTGCCGAGCAAATGGGACTCACACTGCAAAACACTTCCAGTAGTGTGAATGTCAAAGAACGCCTTGATTTCAGTTGTGCGATTTTCACGGCCGCCGGAGAGTTGGTCGTGAATGCGCCTCATATCCCTGTTCATTTAGGAGCCATGGGGGAATCTGTCCGTGCTGTCATTGAAGATCATGAGGTGTTGCAGCCAGGTGATGTGTTCATCACGAATGACCCTTATCGAGGTGGCTCGCACCTGCCGGATATTACAGTGATTACTCCTGTCTTCAATCACCTGAGACAACGTATTTTTTTTACGGCCAGCCGTGCTCACCATTCCGAAATCGGAGGAATCACGCCGGGATCCATGCCGCCATTTTCTCAATCACTTGCCGAAGAGGGAGTACTGATTCCATCCCTTAAACTGGTTCAGGCCGGCGTATCCAAAGAAAGCGAATTACGAGGTCTACTTAGCAGTGGTGCCTTTCCATCCCGCAGCGTAGACGCCAATCTGGCAGATATCAATGCTCAAATTGCAGCCAATCAGCAAGGCGCAAACGATCTGCAAAAGATGATCGGTCTGTACAGTGAGCAGGTCGTTCTCAGATACATGCAGTTAATTCAGGCAGCAGCGACCACCAAAATTCGGCAGGCATTAAATGCCCTTGGTGATGGTACTTATGAATACCGTGATGTGCTTGACGAACACGGCAAGGATGAATTGGAAGCGCAAATCTGTGTCTCTATTACGATCAATGGTACTTCTGCCACGATCGACTTTACCGGAACATCCGCCGTCCTTCCTATTAATCTGAATGCCAATCGAGCCATCGTTACTGCCGCTGTACTTTATGTTTTACGGCTCTTAATCAACGAGCCTATCCCGCTGAACCAGGGAGTCCTTGAACCCATCACCATTATTCTGCCTGCCTGTATGTTAAATCCAGCACCCGGGAGAACTCCGGCTGAGTCTCCTGCGGTGGTTGGTGGTAATGTTGAAACTTCCCAACGGATCGTGGACACTCTGATCGGCGCCTTCCATCTTGCCGCTGCCAGCCAGGGGACGATGAACAATCTGTTATTCGGAGATGATTCGTTTGGGTACTATGAAACCATCTGCGGCGGAGCTGGTGCCACAGAAAATGCCGCCGGAGCTGACGCAGTTCACACTCACATGACAAATACTCGGATTACCGATCCTGAAATTCTGGAACAACGCTATCCAGTACGATTGGACACGTTTTCCATTCGAAGAGGATCCGGAGGAGCCGGAGTCCATCCCGGAGGAAATGGCATCATACGAGCGATGACGTTTCTAAAACCGGTGACCGTTTCACTACTCACACAACGTCGTGGTAAAAATGCTCCTCCAGGCATGGAAGGAGGTCAGCCGGGGCAACCCGGAGTCAATCGGTTATTGAAAAACGATGGCTCTGAAATATATTTAAATAACCGTCAACAGTTGACTGTCATGCCCGGAGACCAGCTCACTCTTGAATCGCCAGGCGGTGGCGGCTGGGGAACACCTTCATCATGAGCGGACACTATCTGGAATTCACTCCGCGCAGATTCTTAAGTTGCCGTCATCGACAGACGATTTTAGCGGCCTTATTCGGAGGGACGAAGCCGCTTGCTGACACGCAACAACATCCCGTCGATCTGCCAGACGGAGAACAGTTGTATGTCTATGATGATTCACTTCCATCGTCAGAAGGGAGTCCTGATCCACCGATCCTGCTTGTCCATGGTCTTGGTGGAACCCATGGCTCTGCTTATATGACTCGTCTCGCAACCAGAATCCGGAATCGCTCGCAGAAAGTATTTCGTATGGACATGCGTGGTTGTGGCCAGGGGATATCCATCGCCAAACGAACAGCCCATGCCGGTGCCAGTGACGATTTGGCGCAGACAGCCTTATGGATCCAAAACTACACCGGACGGCAAAGCATTAAAATTGTTGCCTTTTCGCTCAGCGGTAACATCCTGTTGAAGTTGTTATCTGAACTCTCTCAATATCCTGAATTACAAATCGAGGAAGGGATTGCGATTTGCCCCCCCATCGATCTGGCAACTTCGAGCCAGCAGATTACAGATCGATATTGGGGATTCTATGATTATCAATTCATTCGTTCGCTGAAAAAAGGTATCGCAGAGCGGCATAAACACCATCCGGACTGTAGCTGGTCAACGATGAATCCGTTTCCTAAAACGCTGTTTGATTTCGACAACCAATTCATTGCGCCACTCAACGGTTTTTTGGATGCTCCGGACTACTATCAACAGAGCAGCAGCAAAGACAGGCTTCACAGGATTACCACACCCACCAAAATTCTCATTGCCGACGATGATCCGGTCGTCCCTAGCGAAATCTTTGACGACGCCGAATTATCTGATTCGATCGACTTGATGCGAACCCGATTCGGTGGCCATATGGGTTACCTGGGACGTGGTGGCCGGAGATGGATGGATGACAAAATTATCGAGTGGCTCTAGTCTCTGGTTAGGCTGTGGTCGAAAAGCAGTTAACTCAATTCGGTTCTTCCTGGAACTGAAATGCATAGACATCCGCATCTCGCAACTCAAATTTCAGTCGAACCGTCTTTCCAGCCGCTGACGTCACATCGGTCTTTCCCTGCCAGGAAACAGTCCGTTCGACCGTATCTCCAAACAATTCATCACAGTCTGCAAGACTAAATCCGGAAATGGGTTTGCCTCGCTCATCCTGTAATTCGACTCTTACTGATCCTGCTGCAGAAGTGGAGAAATTCAGTGACAATCTGTCACCGTGATATTCCAAAGGACGGGTTAATAAGATCCCACCTTTAGCAGATGCATGGGCAGATACAAATCCATCCAGTCGTAATGTATATCGACGCAGTGTCTTGCCTTCGCCCTGCCAGCCACCCTCAGTTGCATAGAGCGAGAGTTCGTTGGGAGCACCTTTTAGTGAGGAAGGCGTTTCCACTGCATGCCAGGCAATGAATTGATGACCATAGTTCCACGTACCCGGACGTTCAATACCTGGTCGCAAAAACCCTTCTTCCCAACGATGGAAATGGACACCGTCACGGCTGCAAATCAGCATTCCTTCGGTCAATGCTGTTCCAAATCGCTCACTTAACGTTGCTCGCTCGCTGCGGCTCTTAAAATCCGGCAACGCTTTAAGGGACCTGGGCCACTTAGCAATACGAGCAGCATCGGCTTGATCCGCGCCGCTTGGATCGGATGTCGACGGAGCCCCGGCACGATCAACATAACGCACTGGAAACCCGATTTTTAGATGGGGTGCGCGATGGTACGGATAGATGATGTTTTCGTACATTTCGATTTCATGGCCGTCCTGATACTGAAGATCGAAGCCGGTTTCCCAATTCAAAAAATCCTTTGATGCGCTCGTTCTAATCGCTCGGATTCCAGCGGGCTCCCATTTTTCATCGGTCGTTTCTCCCGCAGAAAAGTATCTCCAATAGGCTCGGTACTCGCCTCGTACTGCATCCCAATATCCAAGATTCATCGAATCAAAGCTGCCGTTGGTTATTACCGGCTTATCGCTCATGGGAGTCCAGTGAATTCCATCCGGTGACTTCATCGGGATCATTCCGATCGGACTTTTCGAAGAGATAAATGTCTTATATCTGGCATCCGGGCTGACATCCGGATTTTCGTCTCTAAAGATGGCCGGTGCCCCCATTCTGGCATTAAACGGATCAACGTCTGCCTGAACCATTACGATATTGTTGTCTGTGGAACCGTCAAATTCATGCGTACCAAGATTGGGGCGACGCCAGTGAACACCATCTTCACTTTCCACTAAACAAAAACGGAGCCCTTCAACGCGGAGTTGTTTATTTTGAAAACTGACATTGCGCGTAAGGTAATACATACGAAAACGATCACCATCTTTGAAGATACAGTGATAATTGGTGGAATTACCTTCCCAGGGAGCATCGTAAACCAGAACGGTTTCACGAGGAATCGGATGGTGTAACCGAAGGCTTAGCTGGCCGGTCGTGCGGTGAATAAGTGCCTTATCCACAAACAGCTCTCGTCGTGAACCGATTTCTATCGGGTCCTCAGCAACACCTTCGTTGAGAATACACAGTGTGACAAAGAGGTTCAAAATGATCTTATTCAAGGAATTCTCTCCGAATCGATGACTTAGATTCTGCCGTTTCCAGCTGACAACGCACTCCATCATTCTATGGAATAGAGAACTCATCGAGTGAAGACCTGGTTGGCAATTGGCGTATTTCCTGATTGGAAATCCATTGGTCAGATATGCTTTTTGATGTCATCAAACTTCGAGGGAATCCAGTCCGCTAGCAGTAATCCTTTCCACCGACGGTCCATCAGGACTATGCGAAACTGTCCCGACCC
>CEUY01206091.1_pt1 | contig 32537 bp, 42 predicted proteins | sample 361481 | NCBI WGS metagenome assembly CEUY01 (sample SAMEA2622737, study PRJEB7988) | marine metagenome | isolation source: saline water (ENVO:00002010), including | reverse complement strand
AAATCAAAGATTATAGACGGAGTGTTCTGGCGATTTTTCGATAAAAAGAGATAATTGAGTGCAAAATTCAATAATAGTAGGTTTCTTTCTCAAAATCTTTTTGTCTGCTTTTTTATAGATTCTGAGAAGTCTTGCTTGTCGTTCTATCTGATTAAAATAAGGTGTTTTGTTATTCATTAATTATCTCTTTTAATTGTTCAACTTGAAAACGCTTCTTAAACTCAATTTCAGCAATAATTTCCTCAACAGTATCGGGTTGTTTTATTGTTTTCATTTTTGCATTTAAAACATCTTTTATTGTTTTCTCTTTAATATTGTTTATATTTCCGTTAGTGACTTCATCGTATACAAAAGATAAAAATGGTTCAGTCAATGTATTCTTGTTACTCTCAATCTTATTATTCTTTGCTTCTATGCGCTTTTTGATTTTTTTTATTTTCTTGGAATAATGAAAGTATAAAAATAAAGAAAAAATAAGGACAGGAATGTAACAAAAAAAGAAAAAATAAATAGAAATAATAGCCAAAGCAGGAAATGAAAAAATCCAAGAAACAAGAAAAAGACCAAGTTTAAAACATAAGAGTTCATCTTTCTTGTTAATCTTTTTATAAGCTTTTAAATAAATACTAAGAAGTCTTTCTTGTTTTTCATATTTTTCTAAATATGTCATTTAAATTACACTCACACTCTTTTTTATCTTTTAAAAATATTGAACCGATATTAAATTAAAAATAAAAAAAAGTCAATTGTTTAATAAACTTGACTTTATAGGGTTTTTTAATTATATTTTAGATCCACAAAGAAAAGGTTTTAAGATGGAGAAGTTGAAAGAATTAAATGAAAATATAATTTCATATTGTGCAAACAAAAGAGAGAATAATCTTGAATTATATAAAAAACATATATTAGCAATAGATATATTTACATTATCTTCTGTGCTTATCCTTAATTATTCTTTTCTTGGATATTTTGATAATGATATAGTAACAATGCTTCCTTTAGTGACAATAATTTCAGTTGTGTTGTTTATAACATTCAGAACCTCAATAACTTTGGAAAGAATAAGGTATTCTGTAAGAAAAAAAAGTGGAGAAATATCTAGGGAAGATATTGAATATTACTCTTTAAATTTAAAAAGAATAAAGAACAAAGATTTATTTAATACGTTTATTTTTAGTTATTTTTCTTCAATCATGTTCTCATTTAGCTTTTCAGCGTTGTTTCATTTTCTTTTGTCTGAATATACAAAAAAAGGATTGACTTTGGAATTGTTTGCACTGTTTCTAACGGCGATATTAATGCTGTTAGTGTTAGTCGCTGCTGCAACAACTAATTCAGGAGAAAAAAAATCAAAAAAAGAACTGCTAAAAATGAGAAATGAAATAGAATCAGATTTGAAGATATTAGCAGACCGTGGGAATAGCAATGATTTAAATAACATGTTGTTATTGAGAAAAGGTGTTAAGGAATCGGAATTAAAAGATTCAGTTCTTTCAGAAGTATTAGATCAAAAATTAGACGAAGAACTAAAAAAGAATGGAGTATTAACCATAGAAGATTACTTATTAGAAAAAAATAAAGAATTGGTTCTATTAGAAAATGATTAAAAGAAAAGCACTCAGGAGAGTGCTTTTTTGTTGTTTAATTAGTTATGTTCTTTAAAAGCTTCGTCAAGAGCCTTAATGATCTGTTCTTTATAAACAGAGTGTTTGACTGAATCTTCATAGAATTTATAAATCTGTTCTCTATCTTCTTGGGTTTTAGTGTTATCTAATATTCGAAGAATAAGTTTCTTTTTATTTTCTAATGCCAATTCTAAGAAAGAATCAAACTTGTCACCAAGTAGCTCAATATAAACGTCTGATGCCGCTTTTGAAAGGTAGTCTGTTTCAGAATCAAATGCAAGTGTTCCAAAAAGACTAGACAACATGCGATAAAGAACGTTTTTTCTTTCTTCTTTTTCTTCTTCTTCAATATCTTTAATTGAATCAACTGCAACAAGCCTATATGATTCTTTAAAAAGAAAATATGATATAGAAGGTTCATGATCAAAAGGAATGGCATATAAAGGGTAATTATACTCTTTTACACTCTCAGCCTTTTCTTTGATAAGATTAAATGTTTCTTCAGCATTCTGCTTATCATAAGTCTTAGCTAGGTTAGAAACAAATTCTCTCAATTCAGTATTCATATTTTAAACTCCACATTTAATGGATTAATAATATCATACTAAGGAGCAAAAGGAAAATATAATATTATTCATTAACAATAAACACAGACTCTCGTTCCTTAGTAGAGTCTTCTAAGATGACAACTTCATTCATTAAGAAATCGATACTTTTAACATCATTATTATTATTAATAAATTCTTTTTTACAATTAATAATATCTTTAGCCAATGAGTCATTTATATTTTCAAGATCTGTTCTTTTTAATTCGTCAAACAATAAATTGATATTGCTATTAACAAAGAAGTCATAATTTTCTTTCTTTACCTTGCTTATGTTATTAATTTTTTCTAAAGTCTTATTTCTTCTTTTCCCAAGATAAAATAAATAAAACGCATTGCAAACAATAAAGAAAATTAAAATAATATTAAAATAATAAGAAAATTCAAGCAAATAAAAGATTATGACAACTAAAGAGGTAGAGAGTATAAGAAAAAAAGCAAGCATTTCTCTATCAAAAAGAATAGAATTCAGTCTATTTACATTTATTTTTCTTCTTCTATACATTTTTCTAAGAGTTTCGGCTTTATCTAATAACACTGGTAATTCCTTATTCGTTTATTATTTCACTATGAAGAACTTTTCTTGATTCATTTTCAAGTGTTTTAACTTTTTTAAAATTAAGTAACAGGTCTTCTTTTTCTCTTTTTTCATTTTTTATATTTTCTCGTTTTATTTCTTCTTCTCTAAGAGAGATAATTTTAGCGACAGTATATTTGTTTAGATCATTAATGTTTCCTTCATTAATTTCATTAAACATATGGCTGACATATTCTCTTTCATATTTTTTAATTTCTTTATCAAGATTATTTAACTTATCTTGAACAGGTTTAAAGAATCTATTATATCTTATAGAAAAGAGGCGATATGACAGATAACCAAATAAAAGACCAAAGAAAACAAAATATAAACAAGAAGGGCTAAGTGCAAATGAACCTACACAGAAAGCGAATATAAAGGAAGCGCAAGCAAGCATAACAAGACGCTCTTCTGTTTTTTCAGAAGGTGTCTTTTTTCCGTTTTCTAATCCCTTTTCATATATTCGAGTTAATAATTTCAGTCTTTCATATTCTTTAATATACATTTAATCGATCACTTGCCATTTTAATATTAAGTTTTAGTCAATGAGTATATATTATTGGGTTTCAAATATCAAATATCAAATAAAGTATAATAAAGCAAATAATTGTAAAATAAAAAAGACCACAACGTTGAGGTCTTTTATTATAATTTAAAACTGATTATTATATTGCTTGGTTTAATTCGTTTCCATATTCAACAATTCAATTTCTTCTTCTTTAATTAAACAAGATTGTCTCAACTCATTATTCATAAAATGATTAACTCTATCTTCATTTTTGAATTTAGGTAGATTTAATGAATCTTTCTTTCTGTATGTTTCAATAATGTCCTGAATTAGAGTAGGTTCAATCTTTTCAATTTCACTAGTTCCTTTAAGTTTAATTAGCTCATTGAAGTATGTTTGGTAATTATCTTCAATTTTAAGGGTAAGATTTTCTTTTTCAAGTTTTTTAATTTCCTGATCGATTTTGGAAAGTGCGTCATGGTGGTATTTAAATCTTGTAAAGAAAGGACCGTAATAAAGGAAGGTAACAAAACCGACAAGACCAATGCCACAAGGCAATAAGAAAAACTTACTTTCAACGAAAGCCATAAGAGAACCAACAATAAGAACAAGAGCAGTAATTAACCAAAGTATAAAAAACAAGTCGTCATAATGAAAATCTATTAAACCTCTTATCTTTTTATTGTTTTTTCTGGCGTTTCTTAATTTTCTGTCTACCTTATCTTTTCGTATCACTTTCATTTAATATTAATCCATATGTCCGATGTTCTGTTAAAAAATAAAACCCGATAATAACACAATGAAACAAAAAATTCAAATGCAAGATAAAGCATACTTTGTTAAGTTTATAATTATTTAAGACAAATATATATCTAAATCTGTATCAATTAAATAATGAATAGATAAAGAATTAAAATTAATAAAAGCATTTTCGATCCATTCTTTGTTGGAGATAAGCCTAGAATCGTTATCTTCTAATTTAAGATCGGGAAATAAGTTATCTCGTTGCTCTTTCTTGTAAACAACAAAAATAGCATAAACACTAGCTAACTTACGCAAAAATTCATAAGTTTCGTCGTTAGAGATTGAAATAATCGGAGAAACATAACTTTTTTCTTTTTTCATTGATACATGAAGACTCTCTAAGCCTTTATATTTATTTGCAAAAAAAGACAAATCTTTGAATGCTTGTTTTTGTCGAATAGAAGCATTAGGTGTATTGGTTTCCGATAAAGCACGAATATGAGATTGATAGATATCAAAAAGTTCTGGAAAACGATTTAATTTCTGAGAACCAAATTGACTCGATACAGTGCATGTATTACGTATAACTTTTTTATTTTTAAAAATATTTTCTTGTAACATAATGAACCCTTTGATAGAATTATTTTTTTGTTTATTTAAGATTTATTACCATAAACAGAAGCATAGCTTCGAACTGTTAATGTTTCAATATTTAAGTCTTCTTCAAAAAGAATATCATTCTTAGAACCATTTACTTGGAGCACATAATTACTATCTTCATCTTCTTCATAGATATAGGAATCGCAATCATAATCAAGAGAAAGATAAAGAATTGCAATATATCCACTTTCATTTTGAAAGAATACTTGAATCTGTGCGCCACCACCTACCATACAAGTAACATTGTCCTGTTTTGTTTTGATATATTCATAAACACTTTTGACTAAATCGTGGTGTCGTTCTTTGATAAGTTCAAAATGGAATAAAGAATGTTTGATTCTTTGTTTTAAGACGTTGATAGGATCGTTCTCAATATGAAGATTGCCTAGATCAGAGAAACAATAAGGAACATTGTCATAATTAAAAACACATTCAGTTCGAGTTTGATCTTCTTTAAAGAATGAAAGTTCAAAATCAGGAAGAGCCTCTTTATAGAAAGTTTTTATTTCTTCTAATTTAGGCAGTTTTTTGTTGCTTTCTTTTTTATTTTCTTCTAATTGTTTACTGTATTTAAAGAATTCAATCCAAAACTCTTCTTTGTAGTCTTCGAACTCGGCAATAAGTTCTGGCATTCCTAGCTCTTTTAAGAAGTATTCTTTAAAATCAATGTGGTTGTCAATGTCTTTAAGATTTTTCACTTTTTAACCTTTAATGGGGATAGTTTTATGTTTTATTATAACAAAAACAAGAAAACTATACAAGTTTTTTTATTATACTAAATAATTAAAAACAAAAACATGTAAAGATTGAATTAAAGATTTTTTTTGTGTATAATAAGGGGAAGATCAACAGATAAAGGGCAGAAATATGTTTTATTTTCTGAAGAGTATTTTCTTTCAATAGTAAAAGTTACCTATTGTGGAGAATATATGAGCAGAACAGTAAGAAGAAAAAATGATTTTTTAAGACACCTATCAGTAGATCGTTGGTATTTACCAGAAACAGATACAATATCCTTCAAAGAGAATGTATTGGAAAGGTTTGGTAATAAGAAGAAGAGTATAAGTTTATATTATACTGATTCTCGAATAGCAAAGAACTCAAAACGAGTTCAATTCAGAGGTGTACAATCAAACAAAAAAGTAAGAAATCAATTTAAAAAGGATATGGCTGTAAATTTTAAAACAAAAGATTATGAAGATTTTGAATTTTCAAATAAAGATTTACACAAAAAATATTTTTAAAATAGAAGACCTTTTCATTAGAGAAGGTCTTTTTTTTTATCTGTATTTTTCATTTTTTTTCTATGCCTTGAAATTTGTTTAAATATTCATAAAAAACAAATATTGATTCACTTTAAAAATTATTTTGTATTTGTTTTTTGATTAAAATTAAAACTAAAATATACGAATAAAAATATATGAAATATTGAAATAAAAAACAATAATAATATATGAAATATTGAAATAAAAAACAATAATAATAAAAAAAACAGCATAAAATATAGATTGACTTTATTATTTTAATAAACTATATTTCAAAAAAAACAAATATAAATAAGGTTTGAAAAATGGAAAAATTAGAAGAATTGGAAAAACTGAATAAAAGGCTGGAAATATATTGTGGGGCAAAAATAGCAAATAGATTGAAACCATATATTAAAATCTCAAAACAAGTAAATATAGTCGCAAGTATTATTGTTACTTCCATAGTTTCTATTAGTTTATGGGGAAAATTAGATTCGTATAACGTTTTGTTGCCTATTTTTGGATTATTTTTTTACCTGAACTCTTATTTACTTAAAGAAGACGTTGTTTTTAATTTTATAAAATACAAAGATGGAGAGAGGAAAAGATATAACTGTTATCATGAGGATAATTCCTTATATAAAGTAGATATTATTGATATGGTATTTTTAACAATTAAATCTTTATTTGGTGCAATGATGTTATCAATATTACAATTCTTTTTATTTATGATGTCAATTTATGTTTTTATAGTGGATAGTACATCTCCTCTTTTAATTTTTACAATAGTTGGTTTTGGAATTTTTATGATGTTTTCATATATACTATTTGCTTGTATTCGTGATCAAGAAGAAGGACAGAGAAAACCAAATGAGGAAATGGAAACAATAAAACAAAGTATAGAATCCGAATTGAACAAGGTAAGAGATCATGACATAAAGGGATTATTGTTTTTAAGAAAAGATTTAAATAAATCAAAATTAAAGAATTCAATGTTATCAAATTTGGTGCAAGAAGAAATACAGAAAAAGCTACATAGCGACAACAAAGACTCAATTGAAGATTATGTTTTGGAGGAAAAAACAAAAGAATTATCGATGGAAACATATTAGAAATTTTGTTTATTTATTATACAACCTGATATTAAATTAAATAATTCAATCTGAGTATTACATAAGGTAGATTTAAAATCACGCTCTATAATTTCAATAGCTTTGATTACTTTTTAACCAATAATTTTAAACAAAATATTTTGTAAACAAAATGGTAGAGAATGCAGATCGTACATAATATGCCTTCGTTGATATTCTAAAAAGAAGTCAAAAATCATTTTTCAGACTTTAAACAAAGGGAGTCTTCAAATTCACAATGCATACTATGATATAAAATATTTTAAAAATAATTTGACAATGAAAAATGGTATTTACAAAAACAAGGGTTATAAATATCAAAAAAGTCTACGAAACTTTTTCAAAAAATCACAGTAAATCAAATGCGCTCAGAAATGAATTTAAGCTCGAATATTTTAGGAAATGGTCGAAAAAATGAAAAAAACGCTTAAAAATGAAGAATATTCAATATTGTTTATTTTAAGGGAAAAAAGAGAATAAGAACAATAATATATCTATTATTCTCTTCCTAAGTTGAGAACCCTATTAAAATAAGGAAAAAACAGACTTACTCTAAAGTGCTTGCGTAGGTATTGCGTGGACTTTACTCCAATAATTTTTTTATTTTTTCCCTAAATATTACACTTATTAAAACCCGTTTTTTGGTTCCGCATTCCCGCAACAAAACCATTCAATAAAAAGCATATTTTTTATTAAAAAACCTATTGACTTTTCTTTTTCATTGCACTGTTAATAAAGGTATTTTCAAGCAAAAAGTTGAGTAAAGTTTTTATATATTTTTCTTGAGTTTTTTTAATTAAAAAAACAATCCCACACTAGGTGGGATTATTTATTTATTTTTTTATCATTTGAATTTGTCTAAGAACTTTCTATAAGTGTGAGTCTTTAAAGCTGATTTAGACTCTTTACAATTCTCAATTTCATTCGTTAAAAGAGAAAGCAATTCAACTGCATTGCCCTCATTGAACTTGCCTTCTTCTATATCTTTTTGACTTACTATATTTAAATCCAACATAAGAGATAAAGAATCTTGAAACGCTTCTGAACTTTTAGGATTTTTATTTTTTTTCATCAGACGACCTTTAAAGTTTAATTAAGTTTTTTATTACAAAGTTATTATATTAAAAATATAACAAATAATCAAATAAATTTTACTTGTGAACTAATATTTTTTTTCTTGTAAACAGAAAGCAATAAAGAGAACAAAGCGACGATAGAACCATAAACAGAATACTCACCTAATTCAGAAACAAAGTATGTATAATTCATAATACCATCTTTTAATATAAAAAAAGAACACTGTCTGTGTTCTTTTTTTGTTGTTTTAATAAAATATTTTTATATAATATTATATTGAATGATTTAAACAAACATTATTATGTAGTTCTCTTAAAGCGACTAAAGCTTCTCCAGAATCAAGTGTGGTGGTTCTTAAATCATTAGGATTGTTAACACCTAGATCTTTCCACTTAACCATTTCATGAGACTCTTTTCCATCTTCAAGATAAAAAATAGTATAACTTCTATAATCCAATTCCTTAACAATAAAATTACGAATCTTGCATTTCCCTTGTTTTTCAAAATCATGATTATAAGGATCTATATGAAAAAGACAATCCCCTGGTCTCAGGTCTGTAAATAAAAGCAATTTGTCACCACCATCATATTAAATAAAACATAATAAACATGCAATAATTATAATAAATATAAATGTAAAAATCAAGAAATAATCTTATCTAATTTTTCTTCAAAGTCATTAGAACGATCTTCAAACCAAGCTTTTATAAGAGTTTTAACTACAGGCTGATTATCAATAGTTAATCCGACAGAGATAACTAATTCAGAATGATTTTCGTCTTCTTCATGTTTTTGAACCCAAGCACCTAAATGCTCACTATCTTCTTCGAACTCTTCTTGAATGATACGGATTGATTTATTAATACTCTTATAGTGTTTATAAAGAATCGGGTTGGCATCTCGATCAAAAGTATTCTTTTGTAACAACTCTTCTTCCGTGCAATGCTCTTTTACTATTTCATTTACTGTCTCTACCCAATAAAACATAGCTTTTTCAAAAACCTCATTATCATTAATAAAGTTTTTAAACAATTCTTTATTGTTACTCATATTATTCTCGCTTTCTGGTTATAAGTTATCCGATTATAATTTAATAGAATTAATAAATCAAATAGAAATCAATTATCTTGACTATTATTTTGTATATTGATAATATCAAAAAAATTCAAAAGTCAATATAGGAAATAACTAAGAAAGAAAATATCATGAATAAAGAATTAAATCAATTTAAAAAAGTAAAGGAAAAAATTGATAATTTAAATGCAGAGAAAAATAAAGAAAATGAAGAAATCATTAAAGGTGAGAAGTTACTATTCATAAAAGAAAGAATAAGAAACTTACTTTTATCTTCAATGCCTGTAATAGTTTATATAGTTCTTGTTTTTATATTAATACCTTCGAGAGAATTATTCTCTTCTTTGCCTTATGGGGATATAGATCCTAGTGTGTATCCTGTCGAATATATATTATTAATAAAGTACAAAGCCATATTTATATTAACAACAATATCAGCATATTTATCTTATCGTATAAATAAGAAAAATAAAGAATCTCAAGAAAAAGAGATACATATTGCTTCAATATTAGTATACGTAATGATGACAATAATGTTTTTCCTAGATTCAAATCATTACAATGTTTCAGCTTTTTACTTTTCAACGTTATTTATCCCTTTATTTTTTAGTTCTCTTGAAATTCTAAAATACTATAATGAAATTAAAGAAGCAGTAATAATAAAAAAAGGAATTTGTTTAAGTTTATTGGAAAATAAAACCAAGAAAATTAAAGAAATATCTGAAAGTCTTAAAAAAGAACTTACAAATTATGACTCATTAAAAAAAGAAATAGTAAGAGATTCTGAAATAATGGAATTAGTTTTAATTGAAGCGAAAAAACCTGAACGTCCTATACATATAGATCTTTTGGTTAATGAGTTTTATAAATATAGAGAAGAATTAGAAAAAGAAAGGGAAGAAGAAGATAAGTTGAAAGATGTATATAGATCAGTATTTAATATCGATCTAGAAAAAACCAAAATATTAAATGATTAGAGTTAAGGATATTAAATAATGAAAAAAGAAAACCTGTTAAATACAATACAAGAAGAATCTAAGGACTTGTTAGATTTAAAAGACAAGCACAATGAAATTGAAAAAGAAATTGTAAAGGAAGGACGTTATCAAGTACTTAATACAAAAGCAAAATGTTTTTTATCTTTTTTAATTGTTCCAATACTCTATGCATTTATACTAAGTGTGTTTACCCCAATGACAATGACAGAAATATTGACTTTCAATATAAGTGTATCAATTCAATATAGCAAAACGGTAGGTATAATAATGCTCTTAACTTTTTGTTTAATGACGTCTATGCTTATTTGTTTAGGGAATTTAATAAGTGGTTCTGAATTAATTGAAAAATATAGAAAAAGAAAAAGAATGGATATCGTTATTGCATTAAATGGATATTCTGATTCTGAATTGTTGCCATTATTTACATTAATTGTCTCTATTAATATTTTATTTATTATATCTTTGTGCTTGATTGTAGGGAGCATTAATCCGAGTGTATGGGTTTATGCGTCTTTGTTTCTAATTATGATTCCAATATTAGTGATTATTTTATATTACATACCTTACTTATTTAAAAACAACAACAATAAAAATGAAGAGTTATATAAAAAAGATAAAACATTATTACTTCATATATCAGATAAAACAAATCTTTGTGAGAAAATATCCTCTGAGATATTGAATGATGAATTTTTAATGAAAAATGTGATAGAAAGTTATATGAATAAGAAAGAAAAAGAATTATTACCCTATGAGAAAACACTAATTAAGCAATTAGATCAAAAAACAAAACAGTTGAAAGAAGAAAAAACACGAGAAGAAGATTTAAAATCTCAATATAAGATAATGTTCAATAAGGAAATGAAAGACACAATAGAGATATCAACAGAATAACAAAAGCCCTTTCGGGCTTTTTTCTTTTTAAAAAAGACTTAAACATAAAAGAATTGACTTTTAAAGAAAAAATTGATATTTTTGGAGAATTATGGAGTGAGTATGAGCATTGAAAATCTATTAAAAGAATTTGAAAAAAGTGATAGAAAAGTTAAAGTTTTGAATAAAGAAAAATCAAAAATAGAAAAAATGAAAAAAGAAACAGGAAGAAGAGATATCGATATGGCTGATAGAAAATCGATTTTTGTTTTATTAATTCCTGTCATCTTCTTTTTAATAATATTATCGACAATAACAGACTTCGAAATAAATCTGAGTATATTTAATTTATTTTCGATAACAGATCCTTTGTTGGAAGAAAAAAGAAAAGCTATTGGTTTTTTAATAGGGGCAACATCTCTTTTGTGTATATTTTCTATTTTATTAAGAGAGAAAATAGTAGATATTTTATTAAAAAATCCTTTTGGAACGTCAAATAGTAGTTTGATAATGATTCCAATACTTTTAATGGCATTTCCTTTATCATTATCCTTAACATTGATGGCAACTAATAACGGTCTGACAATAGCCATAACGAGTTTCTCATTTCTTGTTTTTTTATTCGTCTTTATTTTTTATTTTGTGGCTTGTTTTAAGAATCTTTTCAAAAAGAGATTGGATAATAATGTTTTATTAAAGGACAAAGAAATAAGTAAAGAGTTAGAAAAAGAATCAGATAAATGTAAGTTATTAAAAACAGAATTAATAACAAATCCAGAAAATATGAAACAGATTATTGAAAAATATCATTCAAGCAAAAAACCTAGCGAGTACTTAATATTATTAATGAATGAATTTGAAAGAGAATCGTCAAAAAGAGAAAAACTTAAGACAAAAAAAGAAAGGCATGAAGAATTGTATAAAATAAGATTTAAAGAGTCATTAGACGTAGAAATTGAAAATTCATAATTAAAAATAAAAAAAGACCAACAAGTGGTCTTTTTTTTGTAATGTATTTTAAGTGTTAAGCAGCAGCTTGAACTTTACTTTCTTCAAAGATAATATCTGAGAATGCTTTGTGTTTTACTTTCAGCATGGAACGTTTAGCAACCAGAGCTTGAATTGTTTTCTTATTACAATGTTTTTCTTTTTGTGCTTCACTTAGACTTTCACCACCGAATTGAGAAGATTGAATCGCTTTCTTCAATTCATATTGTTTTTTAGTCGTCGCTTGATATTCTTCTTTCACAATGTTTAGTTGATTGGAAACGTGCTCCATTTTACAAGCAGGAGTGCTTTGACCATAAGGAATCTGTGATAGACGCTCACGAACGGCTTGTAGCTCTTTTGAGGCAATTGCAATCTCTCGACGTTGAATTGCAATAGTAGATTGTAGTTTAGCCATATCTGGGACAGTAGTAGCTGTTTGTTTTGCAGCTTTTGCTTCTTTTTGTGCTGTTACAAGTCCTTTAATCTTCAAACGTAGTTCTTGCATTACAGTTAGGTCTTGTTGAGTAGTGTTTGAAGTAGTTACAGTTGTCATATTATCTATTTTCCTAGTTAAGTTAGTGGACATAATCTGTTGTATGCCCTTGATTTCGGAAACTATAATAACAACCTTAGATGATAAAAGCAAGAGAAAAATATACTTTTTTTAGCATTTTTTCTTGTTAATTTATTGTCTATAAATGAGTTTGTTTTGTGTTGGTTAAAAAAAAACCGTAAAGATCCCTCAATACGGTTTTATTTGATTAGTGTTTAGGCTTCTTTTCCCCAAGGGATAAAAGTAATATACAATAAAGCGTCCCACTCAATACCTGTTACTTCTGTAAAGAATTCTTCAAAGTTCTTTCGATTGTCTTGTCTTAACAGAAACTTGCCTTGGAATTCTTCTGGAAGTTCCAAATAGAAATTACCATTAGTTAATTCTTTTAAGCCATAGCGTTTTAAGTGTTGTTGTAATTGATAATGACCAGTTGCTTCTAAGGCATAAGCTCGGATTTCAACACCAAAAACATAAAGTCCATTTGTTTTTAAATTAGAGTAAGGTTGTTTTATGGGATAAGATAGTGTCATATAGGTATCAACCTCTGCATTTAAATCAGTAGGAGATTTAACCTTTTCCATTTTAGGTAACTTTGAACGCATATAAGCATTTTCATTGGAGCGTCTTAAAGCATTAGAATTAACGTCAACAGTTTCAGTTGCTACATCACAAGAATAAAAAGGGTCTTGACTCCACATATCAACAATGATGCTACTAACTTTACCGTGAAGCAATCCAGTAGGTCCTTGCCAAGCAGTTTTCTTTGGCAATTTAAAACCTTTAACACGACCAAAACGTTGAGTGTTATTTCGTTCGAATGTTACTACGTCACCAATTGAGTATCCCATCTTTTTCACCTTATAATATTAATATGGTTTTATTATAAACAATTAATCTTCAAAAAACAAAAAATACATTATTCACATTTTAAACTTTTATTGTTTTTTAAATTGTTTCGAAAACCAACAACAAGTGCATAAGCATCTTGAGCACCGTCTCTTTTTGTCATATTTTTTTGTTTCTTTGATAATTCGAGAAGTTCTTTTAAAACTTCGTCAAGCACTTCAATTTTTGGTTCTGTATTATTTTCAATGCTCATACTACTCTCTTTCTTTAATAATTAATAGGCTGTCTGTATTTGAGACTTTTTTGTTTTTGTGGTCATAACCAATGTAGTCGAAGAAATCCCAAACAGAATCGTGCTCTACGACTTCATATGTTGGGTAGTTTTCGAGTGCGACTTCAACGCCTTCTCGTTTAGCCATACGCTCTCGTGCTTTAATATAGATAGAATCATCAGCATTAGTCCAGCGATCAAATCGAGTTAATGAATGATGTGTTGTTAGTTTTTTTTGATACCAATGATCAAACCAGCGATCATGAGAACGCTCTATCATTCCTTCTTTGGCACGAATCTGGCGATATGAACCACCTCTTTTATTTCCGTTTTTAACAGTAATAACATGAACTTTAAATGTATCACCAAGAATCGAAGTGTATTCTTTAACCATAGACACTCTTTGCATTGAAAACCTCTTGTCTGATTCTTTAATTTAATATGTGGTTATTTTACCATAAGCCTTAGATAAATGGAATAAAAAGTTATCCTTGATTATTGCGTAAAAAGAGAGTAAAATTAATGCAATTTAAAACATAAAAGAAGATTGGGTTATGATATCAATAATTAAAACGGCTGAGAATCTGGAAAATACGGTTTCGGAATTTAGAAAAATGAAATCAAAATCTGGCTTGCACTTCTATACAAATCCTAATGAGTTAGCAATGGTTGTTCAATCTCTTGCCGTAATTTGTATGGTAGCAGTGTTAATGGGAGAAAATTTGGGCTTTTCTTATTATATGAGTCATATGGTTCAAGTATATGGTTCTTTTTCTTTGTTCATTTATCTTTGTTATTACAATAACGTTAATATATTTGACGAAAAAGAAGATAAAACAAATAAAGAATTAAATAAGATTATTGCTATGGCTGTGTTGTCTTTATCTATTGTAGGATTAATGATATTGATTCAATACAAAATAATAGATCTCGTAGGTTTTAGCAATGAAAAGCAAGCTTTTGTTGATACAACAACAGTTGTCTTTATGGTGAGCATAACAATGATAGCAGCAATGGCGATAAATTATCATTTGAGAGATAGAAAAATCCTGCAGAGTTTATCTGATGCTGAAAAACAAGTCTTTGAAAAAAGAAACGAGTTGAAAGATTTATTAAAAGATCAAAATCTCTTATATGCAATGTGTAAATATGCGAAAGAAAACCATTTAACAGAGACAAAAGAGTTAACCGAAACATTGTTCCGTTCAATGTTGTATGGCAATAAGTTTAATTCTTTATCTGATTATGAAAAGTCTACTGCATACAAACATAAAGAATTATATTAAAAAGAAAGCAAGGTTTGAAGCCTTGCTTTTTTATTTTTAAATATAACAAAGATATGATATAATTCTTATATTAGATACTTGGAGTAAAAATGAGTTTAAAATTAAAAAGATTAAAAAGATTTGTATATGATTACATTGAGAGCATTGAAGATGCGATTGTGTTTTCAAATACTATGGATACAGAAGAAATATCAGAAAAAATTGCAGGGATAAGAAACGAGATACCAAGTAGACTTGAAGAACAATCTTTCGATTCAGATATAAATTTGATAGATCCAAAAGAAATAGAAGATATATTAAAAAAAGAAAATATTGTTAATTTTATACCAACAAGTCTAAATGATTTTGTAAGCACAATGTTTTATTCGAAAGCAAATTTATCTAATGAAGAAGTTAATTGTTATCAAAAAAATGTTGAGGATTTTCAATTATCACAAGATATCAATTATATTTATGATTTAACATTTATTAAAAATGGAAATGAAAATAACTCAAATTCGAACTCTGATTTTAAAACTCTACTTGATAGAACATTTAAAGATTTACAAGTAAAAGATAAGGCTGAATTTGTTTCTAATATAAGTATATTTTTGGAAAATTATTTATCAACAGATTTTGGCAGAAAAAAAATTGAATTAATTAATGCAAATTACCAAAAAGAATTGGCGAATGGTGTCGATAACAAAAAAGCATGTGTTGATTGGTTTCAAGATCTAATTGACTGTGTTAATAGTAGCACTCCAAAGAATATTAATTTAGAATATGACAAAGAAAAAAATGAACTGAAAGGAACAACAGAGTCAGGCGGTTTATTTGACGGTTGGTATATAATAAATCAAACAAGTTATAATAGTTTAACAAAAGAAGATAAAAAAATATTTGATAATGCGACAACCACAAAAGAATTGGATAAATTGGAAGATTCCTCATCGTTTAAAAAGCAGCTTCAAATTAGCACAACAACGACTCGTGGTGTAACTCTTGAAAAAGATTCAATAGTAAGACATGCTCTGGCAAATGCAGTAATAGCAACGACATTAAATGAATATTTAGAATTACAAAGTGATTCAGCATTTATAGACTCTTTTTCAAAGAAAGTTATTGGAGTTGAAGGCAACTCTTCAATGAGAGGTGCAATTATAGGTGCTTATAAAGGTATTTTTGGTGAAAATTTCTTTAAAGGTATAGATATCGAGAATTTGGACAAAGAAGGCGCAATAAAAGCAATTAACAAAATTCAAAAAGAATCTACTGAGAAGCCAGAATTTTATATAAAAAAATTATTAAAAAGAAAAGAAGATTTTCTATCGGACGACATTAAAGATAAAATTAAAAAAGACGATTTATCAAAAGAAGAAATAGAAGCGTTTATGAATATGGATAAAATGAATCAATTCGGGGCGAGAAACGAAGACGCATGGTTATTTAAGCCAATAACAAATGTTTCATTGCATTATGAAAATAAAGTTTCTTCAAAAATTGAATCACCTAGTATATCAAATTTAGAACCGACAGAGTTTGCAATGCTAATTCAATATTCAGCTTTGTTAAAAATGAATATTACAAATACTTGTCATATTTCAACTACGGGAATTAATGAATTTTCAAAAAAACACATAAAATTAACGGGTTCTTCTTGCTCATTAAAATGTAATAACCAATTACTTTCAGATTATAAAATCAATGATATTGATGAAAATATAATAAAGACTTTTGTTTTGTCAGAAAATGGTATTCAAAATGCGAGAAAATTAAATCAGGGAACTAAAGAATCATTATCAAAGTTGATAGACGCAACTTTAAATGATAAAGATTATTTAAACGAGCTAAATATTGATATAAATGAATATGCTGAAAAAGTTGAACTGATGCTTTCTGTAAGAAAACCAAGTCCTTTATCAAATAGTTTTTTTTCAAGTATTTCTTCTAAAATTGATAATATAGAAAAAGATAAAAAAATATTAGAAAAAGATAAAAAAATATTAGAACATGAAAAAGAAATGTTAGATAGGGATAAATGGATTAATTTTGTATCAAAAAAAATAAGGGGAACAGAGTTAACAGAGGAAGAAGGTGAAATTTTTAAATCATTAAAAGAGTGTTTAAAGGAAAATAAATTAAACATAAAAGATGATATTGAATTGTTTTCTTTAGATAAAAAAATTATTACAGAAATAATAAAACAAGCAGAAAAAAGCAATGTAAAAGAAGCGGATTGTAAAGTTGAATATGATAACCCCTTAGCAGAATCAAGATTCCATAAACCTGAAGATTTAGAAGATGAGAATGATGAAGAATTAAAGCAAATGGATGAAAGACCAGGTCATTTAAATAAAGCAACTGGAAATAGAGCAAGGTATAGATCTTAATTTTTCCATTACAACAAAGCAAGGTTTGATACCTTGCTTTTTTTGTTGTTTTTTTTTGATTAAAAATATGATATAATACTGAGATTGAAACTCTAAAACAAAGGTGGAAAAATGCATCAAAATTTCTATGAATACTTAAAAGAACACATCGATATCATTGATATTCATGTAAATGAGTGGGTAGACGTATTTAAACTTAATTATGGTAATTAAAATGAATGATAAATTATTAGATTATTTAAACAATAGTGATGTAGAATCAATATTTACAGCTTATAATAAAGAAGAAAAGACTTTTTTCAGCAAGACAACAATAACACAAAAACTAACACATAAAAGACTTGTTAGTAAATACAGTGTAAGATTCACAATTGAAACAATGAATTCATTTGAATTAAAACAATCTGAGATAAAAATAACGCCATATTTATCTTTTTTTGAATCAAATGGAAACGGTTATACAATGCCATTAAGTTATTATAGTAATAGTGAAGATATCTTGTTAGAAAATAAAAAAACTATATTTAATATATTTAAAGATCTTATGTTTTCAATTAATGAAAAAACAAATCAAATAAATATCGAAGAAGAAATGTTTAAGGTATCTGATATTACTTTCATTGCAAAATTGCCAGAAGCAAGAAGATCTTTTGATATTGAGAGATCTGTATTAAAATATAAATTAAAAACAGAATGTGATTTAAACGCATTTAATAGTTTAGATTTCTTATCAAGAGAGCCTTTGTTAATTAAAGCTTATTCATTAGGCGAAGACAGAATGAACGAAATAATAAAAGAAGTTGAAGAAAGTGATTTAAATGACTTCTTTGAGTTAAACTATGGTGATTAATAATGAGAAATGATTTTTTTAATTATTTGATAAAAGATAAAGTAATGTATTTAGTTGATACAAATTACAAACAAAGCAACAAATCATTGGAAACATTGATAACAATAAAAGAAGACGTTCTGGAAGATAAAGATTTAACATTAGAAAAGAATATAATGAAATACACAATAGTTAAAAATTTGGCTATAAATGGTGTTTCTGACTTTAAAGATTTGGATTTCTTAGATAGGACAGAAGTTATAAAAAAAATCTATCAATTGGGTCCCGATCCTTTAATTGAGTTAATAAAAAATACAGACTCAAATGAATGGGGTGATAATTTTGATTTACTTTATGGGATTTAATAATGAGTTTTGATGTAGAATTTTATAATTTTTTAAAAAAATCTGGTGATGTAGAATTATGCAGAAGAGCCGTCTTAAAGCCAAATACAGCTTTTGAATTGCCAACAGATGATTATGTTCTGGAGTCTTGGGCTTTAATACTTTTAGATCTAAAAGATGTTGATAAGTCCAGAGAAAAAAACGCTTTAAAAATAAGAATATCAGAGTCGTCAACCAATACAGTTATCTCAACTGAATTATTTAAATTAAAAGACGACAGAAGGTTGTATGACCGAGATTTTAATTACTCTCAAAGAGATCAGGCAGTTATTATTAAACATTTATTAGAGATTTTTAAATTCTTAAATTTTGAAGAAGAAAAAGTGGCTAATGGTTATTACTTTAATGCATTAAAAAATAAAAAAATTATTTCAAATGGTGATCTATACACAACAAGTGAAAAGCATTCAAAAAACTATGAATGTACGAAAGCATTGTTTAAAGTAATCTTGGAAAACGCAATTAATAAAGAAATGCCAAAAGAAGGTTGTTTTAACAATAGCAATGTGTTGTTTAGTTTTTATAGAAAGGATAGAGAAGAAACTAGAAAACTACTTAAAGAATTAAAAGATTCAACACCAGAAGAATTGAATGATTATATGGATTTAAACTTCCGAAATTGATTGAATCTAGACTTCAAAAATGATATAATACCCTATTGCTAAAAACAATAGGGTATTTTTTTAAAGTCCTATGTCTGAATGGTTGGATATGGTTGAATTGATAGACGGGGTCTAATTGTTTATGGATAATAGCGAAAATCAAAAATCAAACAAAATCGCATAGAGAATACTGGTCTAGCGGTTCTTGTTGAGTTAGAGAAAAAAATAAAAAATAAGAACAGAAAGAATATTTCGTTTTAAGAGTTCAATTGGATATAAGCGAGATTACAATAAAGTAATCAATATAGACAATGGAATTCGAATATGAGTAAAAAAATAAACGATTTCTTAAATAAAAAAAATGTAAGAATAAATAAAATAACAAAAGAAAGTACAATTTATTATCCAGTAGGTGATTATCGAACAGAAATATTTATAGATTTAAAAACAGAAGAAGGTCAAGAAGATATCTATATAAGCTGTATATATTTAACATTGAAAGAAAAAATCCTTGTATTTGTAAGTCTTTACACTTTAAATAAAAGAAAAAAATTAAGATTAATGAATCATTTAAAAATCACAAAAAAGAATTTAGAATGGGCTAAAAAAGAAGTGGTAAACTTTTTAGAGGTTTTTGAAGTTAAAAACGCAAATAAAGATTTAACATTAAAAGAATTAAAGGCGAATAAAAAATCTAGCGCATTTGATTTGTCAATAATGACGACAGAAGATAGAACTAATCTTCATGATTTAAATAAAGAAAAAACAATATTAAAATATATATTATCTAAAGAGTATGGATTGAATTTAAATAATGAAGAAGATTTATCATTTTTAAATGAAGAAAAAATATTAAGTGGTTTATACAATTTAGGAGTCAATGGTATAATATCTATTTTAAAATCTACCGAATCTAAAGATTGGCGAGAAATAATTGAATTAAACTTAGGTATTTAAAGATATAACAAAAAAGCTTTTAAAATATTAAATATTGAAGAAAAAAAATAGATCATAATTATGACTTAAGAAGAATTGATTGAATATATGGATTTAAACTTCCGAGGTTGATTGAATCTAGATTTCAAAAATGATATAATACCCTATTGCTGAAAACAATAGGGTATTTTTTTATTGTGCTACTGGCTAGACAATTGTTTGGAATTGAATATATCCAAGAAAATACTTTTTTCTTTAAAGATTAATTCTTAAATAAAATCTATTCAGAAGATCAAAATGAGATATTGGAATTAATGGAAAAAACACCTGAATCTAATTGGCAAGAACACCTAGAATTATATTTTGGAGTTTAACAGTGAACGAGAGATTAAATGATTTTCTTAATAAAGATAATGTATTGGTAGAAAGTATTAAATTAAAAGAATCAAAAGCCATTTTTATGGCTAATAAAGATTCAAGCCTTTTAGAATTTATAACAGAATTATCGATCTATGTAGAAACAGATATAGAAGAACAAGATCTCTTTGTTAGTTGTATTATTTCTTCTTCTATTCAAAAGACAGTTGCATTAACAACATTGTATTACATTGATGATATCGGTAAAAAGGTATCGGTAAATAGTTCTCCACCAAAAACAAAAAGTTTGACGAAAGCGAGAGATAGTATTGTTGAATTTTTAGAAGCTTTTAATGTAAAAAAAGTGTCAAAAAAACAAACAACAAAAGAACTTAAAATAAAGCAAGATTTAACAATTTATGATCTGGCGATAATGACTGCGGAAGATAGAAAACTAAAAAATGATTTAGTAAATGAATCAATGATTATGAAGCACATATTGCATTACAATGAAAACCTGATTGTAGAAAATCCAGAGGATTTGGATTTTTTAAACAATGAATTGGTTTTAGAAAAAGTTTGTAAAATGGAAGAAAAAGAATTAGTAAACTTATTGTCAGGACACAGTTCAAAAGAATGGTCTGATATAATTGAATTGAATGTTGGAGTTTAAAGATGAATGAAAAGTTGTTCAAATATTTAATAGAAACAGAAAATCTTTTTCAGTGGAGTTTTTTTTATTCTTTTAATGCTTTTGATATTAGTCTTACAGCTCCTTCATTTGAGATAATCATAAGTATAAAACAAGACGAAAATCCAACTGAAAATGTATTTATAAAATACAAAGTGATAAGTGTTGAAAAAAGCAATGAGATTATTGAAGAAGTTTGGTTGGATAATACAAGAAAAAATTGTCATTATGATTATGATAAAAAAGAATTAGAAAAAGATCTTATGCCTAAAGTCGTTCAATTTTTTAATGCAATAAGTCTAGATAATTCAAAACACCGTTTTGAAAAAATATATTTTAAAAAAATAGAAAAAGCAAGAAATGATTATGTTGATATCAATTCTTTTCATTTAAAAGAGTCCTCGAAAGTTCCAAAAGAAAAAGTGTACACTTTAATAAAACAATTATTAAAATTTGAAATAAAAAACAATGAAATTGAAAATGATAATCTATTGAATATAGAAGATATTAAAGAACTTTCATTTGTTGATAACAATGCTTTTATGCATGAAATGATAAAAAGAGAAACAAGAAAAGAAAGAATGTCTTTTTTAGAAATGTTAAAAGGGCAAGAAAAAGAAGATTGGAATTCAATTGTAGAATTAAATTGTGGTTGCTAACGTATGAATAAAAAATTTTTAAAATACTTATTAGAAAAGAAAGAATCAGTGATATTTGACGAAATCAGCTTGGAAGAAGGTGATGAATCAGACTTCTTTGGTTTCTCTTTGCTCGTTGAAATAGAAGATTTAGATTGCGCTCTAAGATTGAGATATAAAAGAGAGTCTACAAGTTCTAAGTTTTTTATAGAATCAGGAGTATCATTTATAAATGGTTTTACACTAGAAAGAGCATTTAATCTTTATAAGACTGAACTTTACTTGTTAAAAGAAGAACTCGTTTTAATATTGGAATCTTTGGACGTAGAAACAATCTTTATGAGCCAAAAATTGGATTCTATAAAAAACAAAGAAATCGAAGAAATGGAACAAGAAGATATCTGCGTTCATGTAACATTAAAAGAAAAAGGTTCTTTATTTAATAAAGAGAAACAATTAATGGAAGCTTTTATTAGGAATGAAGTAGGTTCTAATAAATTATTAGAGTTTTCATTCTTAAATAAAACAAAGATACTAAAATTACTATTTAATATGAAACAAGAAGAAACAGTAAAGTTATTTAAATCAACACACCCTCATGATTGGTCTGAAATATTGGAGTTGAATTATAATGTCTAATTTTTTTGAAAATAATCTCGTTGATTTTTTAAATGAAAATAATGGTAAAATAACAATCTTTTCTTCTTGTAGAGAAGCACGAGAATATGAGTTTTTGTGTATAGTGCATTTAATGTTAAAGGATATAAGAATATCGTTAAATATTGACGTAAGTTCTTCTAGTTCAGAGATAAAACTTAATTTCTCAGTAAGCGAAGTAATAAATTCATACATGGAGCCTAAAAGTCAAACTTTTAATAGAAATAAAAAATATACGAAGAAAGATTATGAATTAATTAATGAAAAGTTATATTCGCTGTATGAACATTTAAACTTAAATATAAATTCAAAAAGTTTTAGAGCAGAAAATTTTTATTATTATAAAGGTGTATTATCTTTGTCACTGGATTACCAAGAATTAAATCATTCAAAATTAGATAATTTTGAAAAATCCTGTTTAATAAAGCTTTTGAATGATTCTTATGATATTAACAATAAAGAAATAAAAAAACTAAAAGAACTTTTAAAAATAAAGAAAGTTTATTCAGATTTATCTGCGTCAAAAGAGAAAAGAGATTCGTTAATGAAAGATTTAAAGCCTTATATGGAAACAATGCATTTTAAAGAATGGAAAGAGTATTTAGAGTTAAATTATGGTAGCTAAAAAGAGAAAAAACTATGAATGAAGATAGAGAACAAATAGGTATTTTCAAAAAAGATATTTTAGAATATCTTAAGAAAGAAAATGGCAAAGTTAAAAGGTCAGTAAGATATTATAGTCAAGATCCTAAAAGAAAACCAGAAGATCACCCTTATAGATCGGAATATAAGTTTGATTTTCCGCTAAATAATCAAACCAATGACACAGGGTTACGTTTAATTGCCACTCTTGCTTTTGATTTTAATGAGAAAGAAGTGAGAGTAAGTCTTGCAGGAATACATTACAAAGAAAAAGATTCTGGATATTTAGAAATGGATAAATATAAGCTCTATACACTAGAAGATTTCAAAAATATAGAAAAAAAAGTAATTTCTTTTATTGATTTCTTAGATATAGAAGTGCCTGATAGTTTCTTCTATTTTAATCGTGAAGGTTTATTGGATGGTCGTTGGTATGAATCTTTCACAGTAGGGGACGAAGATTTTACAGGAAGTGAACTGCTTGATAGAAAATGCCTTCCAGAAGTTATATCTGATTGTTATGAATTTAATGAAATAGATAGAAAAAAATTAAATGTAGTTTTAAAAAATGAGAAATTGTTTCTTAAACTAATACAAGGCTATCATACATTTAATTACAAAAAAGTATTTTCAGAAATGGACACTTTTAAAGAAGAAGAATGGTCTGAGTATATAGAATTGAACTATGGTATTTGATAAAAGGTTAAAAAATGAATAAAAATAAAGAACAATTGGTTTTTTTTTAAAATGATATTTTAAACTATTTAGAAAACCTTTTTTAAATACATCGTATATTATAGAATATAGTCTAATTTTTGATGGTCAAAAAAAGACACTTCGAAAAGTGTCTTTTATTTTTATTTATTTTTCAAAAACTTCATAATAATCTTGATAATCTTCTTTGGTAGTTCCAAGTGTTTTAACAGAAACTAAACCTTTATCATAATCTATGAATACTTGGAATGTTGTTCCTTCTGGTTGAAACCCTGATTTTTTGAATTTATAGTAAACGCCACGACCAGCACCACCATGATAACCTTGCATGCCTGTTCCTGTAATTAATGCTCCAACAACGTGATAATAAGCAGGACTATCTAGTTCTAAGAAACCAATGGCATCATAGTAAGGTGAAGTGGTTAAGAAATCTGAAGTAACTTCAAAGTAATATTTACCAGTGTTATGATTAACGTCATAATAAGCTCTATTTGTATTATGAGGTTGTAAATACTTATCATTATCATAGAAAGAATAAACACCAACCCAGTTATCTTTATTGTAATTAGAATCATAAGGTTCGAAGCCTGTATGATCGCCTAAGAACGGATCTTGACCAAAGTTGAAATAATATTTAGACTCACCACTAGAAGATCCATCATAAATTACAGGTCTTAAACTATCTACGTTAACAGAGTTGTTAATATGTCTCCAAGGAATGTCAGCCAACACACTTGCATCTTCTGTAACTAAATCATAGTTTATATAGTCGTCTAATGTTGTTCCAACTTCCATTATTGCCATTCTATTTTCATCGTAATCAACCCAGACTTGATAAATAGTGCCAGTGGTTTGTAATCCACCAATTCTATATTCAGTATACACATTATCTTGATCCCATTTAGAACCATAAGCGTAATTACCAGCATAGCAAACACTCAAGTGACTTGTTCTTGGAGAATAAGGTGTACTTACATTTGAAAGTCCAATGCAATCAGAATGAGCTTGACCTTTTGCTTCAATTTCAAAATAATATTTACCAGTTGTATTTTTATGTTCATAAACGACTTGTAATAAATTACCAGCACTACAAAACCCTTCTGTTTCTGAATTACAATTCTTTAATTTTGAAATATCATAATTCTCGTCATAAGGAGTGAAACCAGATTGATTTCCTTTAAATGGTTCTTGACCAACATTGATTTTGTATGCCGCTTGACCAGAGCTGGAAACGTCCGTGGCCATTGGCATAAACTCAGACAAATCTTTTGCTGATACGTCTCTCCAAGCCTTTCCTGTTAAATCTAATGGTTCTGGTTCAACAGGAGTTACAGGTTCTGAATAATAAGCGTTATTTTGTTTGGATATGATTGTTACATATTCCGAAGAAACAGCAGTTATAGGTAATCCTAATAACAATAGTGTTGTAATTTTTGTCATTTTAAATCCTTTTTATAAATCCCTTACATTAAAGTATAGGCTTGAATTTGATAAAATCAAAAAAATAAAAGCGAAAACATTGAAGTATATTTATAATTCATGATATAATTTGATCTAATAATATTTAAAACTGGAAAGGTCATGAAAGAACATCAAGAAATCAAAAAATTTAGATTTTATAAATTATTTAAAGAATTAATCACAAGGGCAGACGAGTGTTTTGTATCTGAAGTTTATAAAATTGAAGATTCTTATATTTTTAATTTTTCAATTAAACACGAGGGGAAAGAATTTTCAATTGTGAGATTTGATATCTATTCAAGAGCACCCATTTTTAACAATTCAAAAGAAAGTAGAGTTGACTTCTTATTTGTTAATTCCATATTTTTGAATAAATCAAGAGAAATAAGAAATTATGAAGAAATAAAAGAAAAAAAATATGTAAAAGCAAAAGAACATATGGATTTTATCATTGAGAAATTAATAGATATAAATATACCAGAAGAGTTGCTCAAAGGTGCGAAAGAATATAGAGATAATAAAGAAACTTATTTAAAAGAAAAACAAGAAGTTTATGGGATTAGAATTTATTTAGACAAAGAAGAACCTGATATAAAGCTTCAATATTTATGTTTTCAAATACAAGAAATAAATAAAGATATTGATTTTGAAAATGCAATGAAAATAGCAAATATAGTTAACAAAGAAAAAAACACAAAAGATTTAATAAATAAAATAAAAGAAGATTTGTTAGATTATCATGGAGAAGAAACATTAGAAAAAATTGAATTATTGTATTCAAAATAATAAAATTAAAAGGTATTAAATTGAATAATAAAAATTACAGCTATTATAAAGCGTTAAAAGAACTAAGTCGTTTATCGGATGAATCTATGTTTCAAGGCTATCATTTTTCAAATTCTTTTATTTTTTATTTCTATACAAAAAATAAAGATGGAGATCGATTAACATTGAAATTAGAAGCTATATTTGAAAAACAAAACGAAAATAGTTTCAAGCAAAATAAACTCTGTTTTTTGTTATCGAATAATAAAAGAAGATCAAAATGTAAAAACGAAAATAAAATTAAGGACTTAAAAGAAAATACAGAAAGTATAGTAAATGTCTTAAAAAAAATGAAATCGATTTCTTTTCATGATCAAGAGGCTATAAATAAGTTTTCAAAAGAGGATATAAAAATCTGTGGTATAAAAGACAACTCAGGAGAAAAAGAAGAATATTTAGAATTCCAGTGTCTATGCTTCAAAATAGAAAAAATAAATGAAAGTATTAATTTTAAAGAACTGGTTTCAATTGCACAAATTATAGGTAAACAAAATAGTCCAATTGATTTTATTGATAAAATTAAGGAAGATTTATTAGGGTCTTGTGGAAAAGAAATATTAGAAAGAATTGAGTTAATGTATGCAAAATAAGAATGCAAAGTGCTTCTGGTTATGTTATAATATTGAAAATATTCGGAGAACTAACGATGAAACTACCTTTGTATAATTTTTTAAAAAACAACAAAAAAAATCTAGTCTCAACTTTTTTTAGACAAGGAGAGTCAGACGAAGGCAATCCGTCATATTTAATAAATTTTAGACATTCAACGATTATTCGACGAGTGAAAAAACAATCTGCCTGTATTGAAGTAGTATTAAAGGTTTATCCTGTCGAAAATCAATTGAAAGTTTATGTGACACCTTTTTATAGTTATAAATTAAATGAAGTTGTTCAGAGAGATTTAGTGAAAATGATGTATAAAGATACAATTAATGCATTAGAACAATCTGGTTTTGATAATGTTATCATAGAAAAGATAAAAGATCGAATAAACGAAGAAGACTATCATTATTCTGAAACAATAATGTTTGCAACAAAATTGACGGGTGACTATCATAAAGAATTTATTTTATATGAAAACAAAAATAAAAAACAATCAGAGTCGGTAATGTATAGCGTCATTAACGATGAAAATTTTCTAACAATGTTTGTTGAAGATCAAAAAAGAGCAGAACTTTTTCTTAAAAATGTTGGTAAAAACAATGAAAGAGAATTGAAAGAACAATTAGAGTTGTCGTATGCAGTTTAAGGAAAAAAAATGAATTTTGATATTATGAATTTTTTAATGGATTTAAAACAAACAGATTTTAAAACAAAAATAGAAATGAAAATACAAGAAGGTGTTTCAAAGGATAAGAATAAAAGAAGGGTTGTCCATGAAAGAAAGGATTTTGTTATATTATCTGAATCTGAGTTGAATGAGATATTGAATTCTCAAATAAATATCAAAAAATCGCTTGAATCTAAAGAATATTTAAATAATTTTGAAGATTTGGATTTTAATGACGATTTCTATGACAAAATATCAATTTCATTTCCTATATTAGAAGATAAACAAAATGAAAAAGACTATGGAAAAATAAATATATCTTTAACAGAAGGCGAATTCGATTTCGTTATTGATATGAGTTTCAATTTTTTCTTACTTGAAGAAAAGATGACAACAGAGGATATAAAATATTTTTTCAATACTACTCTTGTAAATCTTATAAAAATTTTTGCAAACAATGGAATAGACAAGAAAGCTTTGTCTTATCTGAATGAGAAAGTTATAAGCTCATTTTTCAAAGAAAATTTTATAGATTTTTGTTTATTTGACGAATATAAAAAAAATAAAAAACTTGATATGATTGATTTTTACATAGTTTCTTTAATGTCAAATGCAAATGAGACTAAAAAAAATAAAGATCTTTTAAAAGAATTGGAGTCAGACGAACATAGGGAACTATTTGATAACTCAAAAGACTTTATCGAAGAAGTAATATCTATAACAAACCCTTCTAATATTAAAGAGCTAGTAGAGAATTTGGAGTTACGTTTTGGAAAATGATAAATTATATAACTTTTTAAAAATAAATGAAAAAATTATAGACAAAATGATGTTTGTCTATACAAAGGGTCAATATACTTCAGGGTTTTCAATAAAACCTATTCATTTACGAGGATATGAGTTATTAGTTGAACCAAGATTTGCCGTATCAGAAAGAAATAACAAGTTTACATATTATTATATGCCGTCAATACTTAAATATATACAAAATGAAACTACAAATGTACCAGAACTAGTAGACGTTTATCCTGAACACATTTTGAAAGAAAACTATGAGTGTATAGTTAACGAAGGTTTTGCTGGCTTAGGTGGTTTTCATATAAAAGATTTATCTTTGTACGAAGATTGGATGAAACAAGAAGATGAATTATCAGATCAAATAAAATTAAGTCCTAATGGATTGAACTTTATATCTTCTGGTGACAGGAAAGACACCTATGAAGATTATTGTAATGCAAAGTCTTTTTTTAGGTTTTTATTTGAAATGGAATTTGATATAGAACTAACAGAAAAATACTTTAATATTTTTACAACAAATGGTTTTATGAAGCAAATGGGAAACGAAGATAATATTGAAATGTTTGTGAATCTTATGTCGGAAGGTGAAGATTTGGAAGGAATGTTAGAGATTTATCAATTGAATTATGGAAATTAAAACTCTCGAAAGAGAGTTTTTTATTGATTGTAATAAATGAAAATGTTATAATTACGTCATTAATTTTTAGTAGGATAATTTGATGAAATTTACTGATTTTATGAATTTGATTTACAATATTCACTTAGACGCTTCAAGAAGTGAGAAATTTGAATTAAAAGAAAAACTTCTTTCTGTAATTACGAACGTTTCTATTGTTGAAACAAATTATGATTTAATTGAAGATTTAGCGAAATGTCTTAATGAAGAAAGAAGAAAACAAAATCAAAATATGTTGATAACACAGCCAATGCTTTTAGAATACAATAAATACAAAGCTTGGAAACCAAAGCTATTATCTTTAAGTAGTATTAGAATCCATTCAGTATTTGATTTTAAAATGAAACATGGTTATTTTGAGATTCAAGCTCGAAAAAAAATTGAAGCAGGAAAAAACAAAGAAGAACAAAAAAAAGAAATTGAAGTAGTAACAGCAGATTGTGAAAAAATAACAAAAGAACTTCTTTTTCAAATGATTCGTCATAGAATTCATACAAGAAATGAATCTATGACAATAGATAAAATAAAAGAGAATAGTTTTATCTTTAAAGAATTTTATCCATTTTTTGAAGAAAGCCAAAATCTTTTTGACATTATTCCTGAGATTGATAAAAAATTGCAAGATTTTTTATTGAATCCTATCCAATTAGAAGATACAGAAGTGAAAAAATTATTAAATTGTTATGATTTTGAGTACAATAGTTCTAAATATGAAAATAAAGTTTCTGGTGCAGCGACAAAAGAAGAAGACAAGAAAACTATTGATATCTTGAATAAAATTATTGATAATATTTCTGTAAAATCCTTGAAATGGAGTTTTTGAAAAACTCATTATTGAAACTATAGACAATATAATTGATAAAACTATTGTTAAATAATACAATATAAACCTTGATTATATTTATAGTATGATATATAATTAATTAAATATTTAAATACAAGTCCAACAAAGAGAGTGTAGAATGATTAAAAAGACAATTTTAGCATCAATCGTGGGTTCATTAGTGTTAGTCGGCTGCGGTGGCGGTGGCGGTGGTGAATCTGGCGGTTCTGATGGTGGTGGTAATGGTTCAGCGACTGTAATTCAAGGTCGAGCAATCGATGGTTATATCAACGGTGCAACGGTTTTTTTGGATAAAAATTTCAATGGTGTAAAAGATTCTGGCGAACAATCTGCAACTACAGGTGCAGAGGGTCTTTATAGTCTAGATTTATCGGGTGAAGTATGTCGAAATTCAGCACCTCTTGTCGTATCAGTTCCAGTAGGAGCAATAGATGAACAGTTAGGTGTTGTCTCTGAGAAGTATACATTAACAATGCCACCAAAAGGTTTTGCAACAGGTGAAAGTGGAACTTTTGAAGGCATTCATGTAACACCATTAACAAGTATGGTATGGAATGAAATTCAAATAGAAGCAAGCAATCAAGGTATTGAATTGGATTGTAATGAATTGGCGACTGCAAATTCAACACAATCAAACTGGTTAGAAGCAGAATTGGTAAAAGCACAAGACAATGTGGCTTCAACATTAGGTTTATCAGATTCTAACAAAAATGATATTTATTCAGATTATGTTGCTTCTCGTGATGATGATCTCCATATTAAAGCTCAAGAAATCGTAGAAGATTTCCAAGAAGTAGAGAAGATTAAAGACGAAGCTCCTTCTGGTTCTGAGGTTGTCTTACTTGATCCTTCTCGTCTTTCTGATTATGGAATTACATACGTTGAAGCTGATGGTATTTCATACGTTTTAACAAAAACAGCAACAACTGAAACTGTTTCAAATCTGAATAACACTACTGAAAATTTCTACAAAAAAGTAAGTTCAGTGTTGGAAGATAATTCATTTATGTATACGTCTTCTTTGATTGAATACAATGGTGATTCTACTTCTTGTGAATTCGTCCAAAATGCAAAAGAAAAAGTGAATGATTATTACCAAATTGAAACAGTAAGATCTAAAACAGCTTCTTCTGATTGTAGTTCAGCACCTTATGATAATCTAGAACAAACTATTACAGGTTATAAGTCAACAACAGTTGATGGTGTTCAAGGTGAGGTTACAACTTCTCATAAAAGTGTAGCGGTATATTCTGATGAATTAGTGTCAATTCCAACAACAGGAACAACATTAAGTGATGTAGAAAATACATTTGTAACATTACGTCAAGAATATCTTGATACAGATGTTTCACTTCAAGTAAAAGATTTCGAATCAGACTTTAGTGATACCCAATCAGGAATAGAACCAGATTCTTGGGTAAGAACTTACCAAGAAGACCACGAGATTATTTTTGGTAATGACAATCAAAGTGTTTACGTGAAGCGTGATAATACAGGTATTTGGACTAGATCATTGTATAATCTAGAAGAAGATTACTGTATGTCTCAATATGTAGTAAATAATGGCAATAACCCAATGGACGATTGGGATAAAGAGTCAACAACAGGTAGTAACGACACTTGGATTAACAGAGGAAATATGACAGACGCAGAGCATTATGCAGCTTGTCAATTGAACCAATCAAATTGGGATACAGATACAATCTATTGGCCTATCACTTCTTTAACCCCTAGCTTCTAAGAAGTAAAAAAAAATTAAAATAAAAAAGAACACTTCGGTGTTCTTTTTTTATTTTTAAAAACAAATTATTGACTTGACATTTTCTTTTCTATATTATCAAAAAAATTAAAATAAAAGGAATACAGATGTTTTATGGTTTAGAGGAATATGGAAAAATAGCATTTGGCATATTTTTAACAATATGTTTTATATTTTCGATAATAAAAGAAAATATTGAAACACAGTGTTTCAGTCTTATGTCAGTATTTGAAAGAGGAATGGGATATGTAGTATTATATGGAGTTCCTTTATCATTTATTTATATCTTGGTGATATGCATTGAAGGAGTTTTATTTAAAGGCGAATTGTTTGGAAAAGAAAGATTAAATGGAATAGTAAAGATTGAAAGGATATTGGAATCAAGATATGGATATCACATATATTATCTTGAAGACAATCAAGCAAAAGGTATCTTAGTACCAAAAGAGAAGGCAAGAATAGAATTTTCTTCAAATAGATATAATGCACGAGAGCTGTATTATAGATTAACATTTTCGAGAGAAGGTAATGTAATAGAAGCAGCAGGTAATTATGCAAAAATAATATTACCAAAAGGAGAAAAGCCTGAAAATTATCTAGGTAGAGCAAGTAAATATTTACTTAGAGCAAACAAGGGCGATATTACTTTTAAAAATATAAAAAGAGACGAGTGTTTAAATGAAATTAGATATCAAGATGGTCAATTCTCATTTTATATATTAGAAGATTACCTTACAGAATTTACCTTTAAAGAAAATGAAGCTTTAGATATTAAAGTTAAATTTACAAGGGGTGATACAAAAGGCAAGAAAGCTTGTTTAAACTTTGATTACTATGAAACAATGAATGGAAATATTGTGAATAAATATCCACATAAAAACCATTTTGAAATAATAGTTCCAGAAGATTTTGAATTATCAGATTTGAAAAAATAAAAAAAAGAACCCTCAAGGAGTATATAGTGAAAAATGTGTATATTCCGAGTGACTGAGTGAATT
>CEUY01020656.1_pt1 | contig 32540 bp, 31 predicted proteins | sample 361481 | NCBI WGS metagenome assembly CEUY01 (sample SAMEA2622737, study PRJEB7988) | marine metagenome | isolation source: saline water (ENVO:00002010), including | reverse complement strand
GTATCCCCTGTTATGTACCAACCCTTTCTGAATCTGGAGTTATACATCTCAGAGTTATTCCAATATCCATGGAACATGGATGGCCAGCCTGGTTTAACCACCAAGTTCCCATCTTCTCCGTCAGGAACTTCATTGAAATCCTCATCCACTATGGCTATATGAACTCCAGGGATAGGTTTTCCCATGGAACCAGGCCTTACCTCCATACTTGGATAGTTGGCACACATTATGGCTCCGGTCTCAGTCTGCCACCAGTTGTCGTGAAATGGCATTCCAAACACATCGTTACCCCAAACTACTGCTTCTGGATTCAAAGGCTCACCCACACTACACATATACCTCAAGGTAGAAAGATCAAACCTTGCAGGAACCTCCTCCCCTGCCTTCATCAGCATTCGAATTGCCGTGGGGGCTGTGTACCAAACTGTCACTTTGTGCTTTTGAATCTGCTCATACCATCTGCTTGCACTAAATCCGCCTTCATAAATCAACTGAGTTACACCATTTGTCCATGGAGCCAACATGCCATAGGAAGTTCCTGTGACCCACCCCGGATCTGCCGTACACCAGTAAATGTCATCGTCATGTAAATCAAGTGCCCATTTCCCGGTGGCCATTTGCTGAACCACGGCCTGATGTCTATGAACGGCTCCTTTAGGCTTACCGGTAGTACCAGACGTGTAATGCATAATAGAATAATCGTACTGCCCGGTCACAACAGTGGTGAATTCTTCAGGGGCTTTCCCCATTTCCTCTTCGTAAGATAGATCCTGAGGGTCGATAGGATTGGAGTCTCTAGAATCTTTATTCACTATCAGTATGTGCTGCAAATCAAATAATTCAGGAATAATATCAACGATTTTTCTTCTCAAATCGGGTTGCGTCACAAGTACTTTTGCGCCGCTATCTTGCATCCTATCCCGAACAGGTTCTGGGCCAAAAGCAGAAAAAAGAGGACCTACAACTGCACCTGCTTTTAAAGCACCAAAAAATGCAATATACAACTCAGGAAGCCTATCCATGAAAATAAATACTCTGTCACCTTTTTCTATTCCAAGACTCTGCAAAACATTTGCAAATCTGTTCGTCAAGCGTTGCATATCACCAAATGTGTAATCTTCTCGCTCTCCATTCTTCCCCTCCCATATCATTGCAATTTTGTCTCGTTTGTCTCCATTGGCATGTCTATCTATAGCTTCATGGGCCTTATTCAAACCTCCCCCCGGTAGCCAATCTAGGTCCTGATATAAAGTTTCCCAATCAAAGTTCTTATATGAATCTTCCAAGTCCAAATTTGGTTTTACAACCATTTTTTCGACTTCGATTTTTTTTATAGGTTTAAAATCTGCATCTGCCATAGTCTTAACCTCATAAATCTTTTGTGTAGGATTCGAATGGTATCAGGATCACGGTTTATAGTGCTAACTTACTTCTAACTATTCCAACCAAGTACTATTAAAGTGACATCCAAAATAGATATGGAAATAAATGTTTAATGAAACCCTATGAGAAGGTTTACCAAATAGTGGCGATGGTTCCTTTTGGGAAGGTTACTACCTATGGAAAAGTTGCGCGCCTGGCAGGGGTACAAAATCCAAGAATAGTAGGATACGCCCTGTCCAATCTAGGACTTGATACCAAGGTTCCATGGCACAGAGTGGTTAATTATCGTGGTGCGATCAGCATGAGAAAAGGAGAAGGACCAAGTTTACAAAAATCAATGCTGCGATCGGAAGGCATCGAGTTTAACCGCAAAGACTGTATAAATTTAGAAACATATTTGTGGTGATACTTACCAAACACTTCTTATTCCTTGACCCTTCAAAAAACCATTTCTATAATTCCACCAATGTCAATAAACACCAGAATTCTTAAATCACCAGTCGACCTCTCGAATGACCACAGGTTAATCGAATTAAATATTGTTAGAAATTAGGTTGAGCGAGAGAATATGGCAATGAAAACAGCAACTATCGGGGTAGGCGCGATCGCAGGCACTTTAGCTGGGTTCATGGCTAAAGAAGGAAATGATGTTCTAATGATCGATGAATGGAAAGCCCATGTCGCATCAATGAATGAAAAGGGACTGATTTTGGACGGTACAGTCGGAGATCATTTGGTTCCGGTAAAAGCCATCCACACGGATGATATACCAAACATAAAAGACAAATTTGACATGATTATTGTGGGAGTAAAATCCTATGACACACAAAAAGCCGTAACCGCAATGCTTCCATTCATGAAGAAAGATACATGGGTGGTAAGCCCTCAAAATAGTATTAACGAAACTCAAATAGCGCCTCTAATCGGAGCACATAGAACGATAGGATGTATAACTACCATTTCTGCAGGAATGTATGAGCCGGCACACATAACCCGTACAGGAAGTGTGTCACAGTCTCTGCAAGAGGAGCCTGTCTGTTTTACAGTTGGTGAAATGAACGGAGATATTACTGACAGGGTGAAGTTTATAGCTAATCTATTTACGCCTGCTGGTAAAACTTTGGTCACCGATGATTTGTGGGGACAACGGTGGTCGAAGATGGTAACTAACTGCATGGTAAATGCAACTGCAGGTATGACCGGGCTCATGAGTCACGAGGTGAGAGCGGACAAAGAGACCAGAAAACAAATACTCCATTTAGGTATTGAGACAATAAAAGTAGGCCGGGCGCTAGGCTACAATGTGAAACCACCTATGGGAGACTTTTCGCTAGAGGAAATGGAAATGGGAGCTAGCTTAGAAGGCAACGAAGAACTCGATAGGATTTTACAAGGAACGCCGCCAGATATGCCTGGACGGCCATCTTTGGCGCAAGATGTGATGAAAGGAAGAAAGACGGAAATAGATTACTTGAATGGCATGGTTTCAGAAAAAGGTAAGGAAATAGGAATTGATACCCCTTACAGTGATGCGGTTACTCAAGTACTTAAAGGGGTTGAGTCAGGAGAGTTTGGTGTTGGTATTGATAATATTCAAAAAGTTTCAAATATAGTGAGTTCTTATTATGGCAGATAATCATATATTGCAAAATAAAATAGCTTTAGTGACAGGTTCAGGACGTAATATAGGTAGAGCTACGGCGTTAAAGCTGGCTTCAAGAGGAGCATCCGTTGTGGTGAATTCCAGAACCAATGAAAAAGAAGCTCAGGCAGTTCGAGATGAAATCATCCAAAAAGGAGGAACGGCTATTTCGATCATAGCTGATATCGGGTCGGAATCAGATGTACATGTTATGTTTGAAGAAATAGAAAAAAGTCTGGGCTCCGTAACAATACTTGTAAATAATGCAGGTTTGAGGGAAGAAGCACAAACTGCCGAAATGACCACTGAGGAATGGAAGAGAGTCTTATCCGTGAACCTTGACGGACCATTTTACTGCTCCAGAGCGGCTATCCCAGGAATGATGGATGAGGGATGGGGAAGAATAATCAATGTTTCAGGACTTAACGCTTTCAAAGGAAAAGAAGGTTGGGGCCATGTTAGTGCTTCCAAAATGGGTGCCTTAGGTTTAACAAGAGCTTTATCGGCGGAACTAGCCAGCGAAAACATATTGGTTAATCATATAGTTCCGGGTCCCTTTGACACCTCAGGGAACCCTATCCCTATGGTTTCTGACAACATTCCAGTTGGTAGATTAGGTATGCCGGAAGAAATAGCTTCGACCGTAGATTTTCTTGTATCGCCTGAAAACGGGTTCATTACTGGACAAACATTACACGTAAACGGTGGGATTCTCACCTACTAAATAAAGTTCATATACAACAAACTATAGAAGGATATGCCCTGAAAATCACTGTTTTATATTTCGCATCTTACAGAGAACAATCTAACAAACGCGACGAGACATTCTTGTTACCGGACGGAAGCAAGTTGTCTGACCTTGTAGGCCAGGTATTAAAAGCCAATCCGACGATTAAATGTTCTGCTGAAAGAATGGTAGCTGCTGTGAATGAGGAATATCAGAACCATACATTTGTACTGAGTGATCGCGATACTGTAGCACTGATCCCCCCAGTAAGTGGTGGATAGCAAACCCAAAGGAGTAAATTTTGACTGACAAAAGCCGCTACAGAACTCTGATTACCTATGATAAATTGGATCTTAGCGAATTATCCGCGCAGGTTGTTGAAGACAGACATGGTGCCGTTGTCATTTTTAACGGTATAACCCGTGATCATACCGATCACCGAAAAGTCCTATTCCTCGAGTATGAGGCCTATGTACCTATGGCAGAATCCAAACTAACAGAAATAGCGGTGGAAATCTGCGCTAAGTGGGATGTACGGGTCAATATAGCCCATAGAATCGGCAGAATCGAAATAGGAGATTCTAGCTTGATAGTGGTTGTTGGTTCTCCTCACAGAGAATCGGCATATAGAGCCAGTCAATACTCAGTCGATAGAATAAAAGAGGTTGTGCCTATTTGGAAAAAGGAGCATTTTGAGGGTGGTGAAATCTGGATCGGAGATGCTGAAGGCTTCAGGCCGATATCGAAACAAGCCACTTAACAATTAAATAATCCGGTAATACAAATATTCCAGGATACTTGTATGGAAATCTTAGTTCCAGATTTCACAATATATGGCCTTGCCACGACTAGTCTGTCAAATTTATAATTTAAATTCTTAGGATCCGAATTGGAGGGATCGCATAGAGGTCTAGTGCGGCCGCCTGCTAAGCGGTTAGGGGATGAAAGTCCTCTCATGGGTTCGAATCCCATTCCCTCCGCCACATATAATTAATCACAGGCTTGGAACGAAATGAATAGCTACCACATTTGGACCACCGGTTGCCAAATGAACAAGGCCGACTCAGAACGCCTATGCAGTGCCCTTGATCAAATGGGTCTTGTCCCTTCCGCCTCAAAAGAAGAAGCGGACATAGTAGTACTGAATACTTGCGTAGTACGGCAAAATGCCGAAGACAAGGCAGTAGGTACCTTAACAAGCTTGAAACCCACCAAAGAACTAAACCCTGACAAGGTAATTGCTTTGATGGGATGTATGGTTGGCCCTAACACAACTAATTTGGAAAAAAGATTTCCTTTCGTCGATGTGTTTATGGCCCCTCAACAATATCAACCGTTAATAACATTCCTAAGTGAAAAGCTAGATATAGACGCAGACGGATGTATAGGCCCGTTAACCGCAGCTCCGGCGATTAGTACCTATATCCCAATAATCCATGGATGTGACAAATTCTGTTCATTCTGCATAATCCCATATAGAAGAGGTCGGGAGAAGAGTAGGACTATTGCAGAAATCGTTTATGAAACAGAAATGCTAGTAAATAGAGGCGTTAAAGAAGTTACCCTGCTGGGCCAAAATGTGGATTCGTATGGCCACGATCTCACAGGCCACATCAATCTTTCGGATCTATTGGAAGCTGTCAACGAGGTTTCAGGATTAGAAAGAATTAGGTTTCTAACATCCCATCCGAACGATATGCAAGACAGCATTATTGAAGCAGTCAACGGTTTAGAAAAAGTATGCGAAAACATAAATTTACCTTTCCAAGCTGGTGATAATGAAATATTACGAACCATGCGGCGAGGATATACTAACGAAGAATACAGAAGGCTTATCGATAAGATTAGGCACAAAGTTTCTAATGTGAGCATAAGCACAGATCTGATAGTTGGCTTTTGCGGAGAGACAGACGAACAGTTTTTAAACACTCTCAATATGGTTAAAGATATAAAATTTGATAAGGTTCACTCTGCTGCTTATTCCAATCGTGAAGGGACAATCGCTTCAAGAAAAATGGTTGACGATATTAGAGAAGAGGTAAAAAAAGAAAGGCTACAAATCATTAACGACACCCAAGAGGAAATAGTCACCGTTATTAATTCTGGCCTGAAAGAAAAGATGCAGGAAGTTCTCGTGGAAGGGCGTAAAAAAGGGAAATGGTTCGGTAGGAACCGAAACGACAAACTAGTATTTTTTACCAATGATGATATGAGAGCTGGGCAAGTAGTCGACGTGAAAATAACGGAAACAAGCCCATGGTATTTGGAAGGTTCTATACATAACGAACAAGGGAAAAATTAAGAGGACAGAGAAGATGGTTATAAAAATAGATAAACAACCCATACCGATTACAGAAATTGAACAGTCAGCCTTCTGTCAAACTGATGGAGAGCTAGCCTCAAAAACTCTCGAGCAAGAATTTGATTCTGGTGTTCGTTGGCAGAAACTGCCCGTAAGCTATATGAGAACTTCTCCTGAGGAACTGGAACGCAAAATATCATCAGCAAAAAAGAAACTTGGTGACAAAGTCGTGATTCTTGGTCACCACTATCAAAGGGATGAAGTAATCCAGTATGCAGATATAAGAGGTGATTCATTTAAATTAGCCCAGTATGCCGCAGATGCCACAAACTCTGAATTCATTATTTTCTGCGGAGTTCATTTCATGGCTGAAACTGCCGACATACTGAGTGAACCTAACCAAAAAGTTATCCTGCCAAATTTGACTGCAGGTTGTTCGATGGCTGACATGGCTCACGGGGATGACGTACTAGATTGCTGGGAGGATCTGACAGAAATTCTTGGGGAAGGTGCTGTGGTACCAATGACCTATATGAATTCTACAGCAGCCATTAAGTCTTTGTGCGGGGAAAACGGTGGGATTGTATGCACATCGTCAAATGCTTCTGCAGCCTTTGATTGGGCTTTTGAGAAGGGTGAAAAAATACTGTTTCTTCCTGATCAACACTTGGGAAGGAATACCGCAATCACAAAGGGAGTAGCACTTGAAGAGATGATTGTTTGGAATCCCTTCAAGCCTCTAGGCGGAAATACTGTTGAAGAAATCAAAATGGCTAAGCTTATACTATGGCAAGGTCACTGCTCTGTTCACACCAGATTTACAACAGGCCAAATTGATTCAGCCAGAAAAACTGACAGCACAGTATCAATTGTAGTTCATCCGGAATGTACATTAGATGTAGTTCAGGCGGCAGATTACGTAGGCTCCACTGAGTACATACAACAAGTAATTAATGATGCTGAATCAGGAACAAGTTGGGGAGTAGGAACTGAAATTAGCCTGGTAAACAGGCTTGCCGCAGAAAATCCAGATAAGAATATATTCTGCCTGGACTCAGTTGTCTGCCCCTGTTCCACAATGTACAGAATACACCCTGCATACGTTGCTTGGGTCTTAGATGGCTTACTCGAAGGAGTTGTTGTGAACCAAATTAAAGTAGATGAAAAAACCAGAAAGTTCTCAAAAATAGCATTGGAACGAATGTTATCGATAAAATAAGTTCGTATTTCACCATAAACAGGTCATTAATGCCCGGCCGTCTTAAAAGTGGCTGGGCATTTTTTTAGGAGACAAAATTGCAGATAACACCTGATATAGAAAAGCTTATAGACCTCGCTATTATGGAGGATTATTCTATGGGGGATGCAACTACCGATGCTTTAATCCCTACCAAAATCACCGGAACAGCAACGGTTGTAGCGGACGAACACGGAACAATAGCAGGTTTAGATCTAGCAATAAAAACATTCGACAAAATAGATCCTGAACTTAAAACCAAAATTATAATTAGTGATGGTTCAAAAGTATCTGAGAATGATCAGATCCTGCAAATTAGCGGTTTGCTTTCATCTATATTGACTGCTGAGAGAACGGCTCTTAATTTCTTAAGGAAATTGAGTGGTGTAGCAACAGAAACAGCCAAATATGTATCTGAGATCTCACACACAAATTCTAAAATTGTAGACACAAGGAAAACTACTCCAGGCTTTAGAGCTCTCGAAAAATACGCAGTAAGGATGGGAGGGGGTCATAACCACCGACAAAATCTAGCGGATGGGATATTGATAAAGGATAATCATGTAAAAACGTTAGAGCTTGAGGGTTTAAATCTGGCTGGAGTAATACAAAAGGCCCAAAAAAACGCATCTCATACGATAAAAATTGAAGTTGAGGTGGAAAGTATTAAACAAGCCGAAGAAGCTATTCTAGCTGGTGCAGACATAATACTTTTAGACAACATGTCACCGGAAGACATGAAAATAGCTGTTAAATTATGTGTAAATAAGGCATTAACCGAGGCTTCGGGAGGAATTAATCTTTCAACGGTGAAAGCAGTAGCAGAGACAGGTGTAGACCTAATCTCTGTAGGGGCTATCACCCATTCAGCACCCAACTTAGATTTAAGTCTAGATATCAATTAATATTCAAACTCACCAACTCAGCTTAGTTCAATTTCTCGAGTCAATCATTAATGTAACGGGACCATGATTGACCAATGAAATTTCCATTTCCTCTTGGAATTGTCCAGTTTCTACCTTGAGGCCAGAGGATCTGAATTTTTGAACGACTTCCTCAAAAAGTGTAGATGCTTCTTTCGGTGGCATCGCATTTGTAAAACTCGGCCTTTTTCCTTTTTGGGTATTAGCATACAGAGTAAATTGGCTAACTACCAACAATTCACCGCATACATCCTTTATTGAAAAATCGAATTTACCATCTTCGTTATTGAAAATTCTAAGTCCCAGAGTCTTGTTTACGATGTAATCGATATCTTCGCTTTCATCATCAGCGGATATCCCCACAAAACATAAAAGACCTTCTTTGATTTCTCCAACGATAGCATCTGCAATTTTTACACTAGCAGAATTGACCCTTTGAAGAAGTATCCTCATTAGTCCGATTGAGAAGTGGTTTTAGATCCTGTCGAAGACTCAGTTGATGAAGAGTTATTGTCTTTATTTGACGTTGATTTCGAGGAGTTATCAGACTTTGACTCTGAAGAGTTATCTGACTTGGATTCTGAAATAGCTTCACCTGTAGTTGTGTCCGACGAAGCAGTACCAGAGTTATTTCCGGAAGAACTACCTTTCTTGCCATAGTCATTCACATACCACCCACTCCCTTTAAATACTATAGGCACTGCTGAAAACTGACGCGTAGCTATGTTGTCACAGCTATTACACGGCTGCTCCACAGAATCGCTAAACCTAAGCCTCAGCTCAAATTCTGAGCCACATTGATCACATCTATAATCGTACGTTGGCAATCTAAATACCGTCCAAATATCGTTGTTACCCTCAAACAATTAATCTAGCATCGTGCCTACGCCGTGTCAAACCGTCATCACAAAAAACTAAAGGACGATAACCCTGAATATCTTCTATGGTCCCGCAAGCCAGGCTTTGGATATTTCATCCAAAGAAAGGTCCAATAACCCCGCCACCCAAAATTTTTCGCCACCAGTTATTCCCAAATTTAGCACTTCAACGCCAGAGGCCAAACACAAATCAAGAACTTTTTTAATGTTATCTTGCTGAACCGAAATCACTATCCTTGATTGCTGTTCCCCAAAAAGTTGAGCATCCCACCTATTTCCCAATTCAAATTCTCCAATAAATCCAATACCACCTTTAATACAAGATTCTGCTAACGCAATGGCTAGTCCACCCTCCGAACAATCATGAGCGGATTTAACTAAATTGTGTTTTATGAGATTCCTACATAGGGCCTGCACAGCGACTTCTTTATCAAGTTCTATGGATGGCTGGCCTGCCACCAAGTCATGGAAAACTTCCAAATATTCACTTCCGCTAAAATATTTAACATTATCGGTGACCTCAGATGCTCCCAGTAACAGCACTGCATCGCCATCACCTTTAAAACTTATATCAACGTGTCTGCCAACATCTTCAGTCAGGCCAACGGCTCCCACAACAGGAGTGGGGAAAATGGGACTGCCCTGTGTCTCATTGTATAAACTTACGTTTCCACTAATAACTGGACTAGAAAAGGCTCTACTAGCATCAGCCATACCTTTAACACAACTTTCAAGTTGAAAATAGACTTCAGGTTTTTCAGGATTACCAAAATTTAAACAATTTGTTAATGCTATCGGCTCACACCCTGTACAAGAAATATTTCGACATGCTTCTGCAACGGCTATCTGTCCACCTACGTACGGGTCTAAAAATGCAAGACGACCATTACCGTCAGTGGATGCAGCTATTCCTTTATTAGTCCCTTTTATTCGAATCAAGGCCCCATCCGACCCAGGGGAAATAACGGTATTTGTCTGTACTTGGTGATCATATCTCTGATAAACAGATTCTTTACAAGCTATATTGCAAGAAGACAGCAGTTTCAGAAAAGCCAAATTTGGAGAAATACCTGGAAGACCTATTGAATTCAAGTCATAATTTTGTAACTCCTTAAGACGCGGAGAAGCGACGGAGTCGATCACATATTGAGGAGGGTCGGTAAGTAATTCTACTGGTAAATCTGCTAATAATTCACCGTCGCCAATAATCTGCGCCTTTTTCGAATCGGTCACCTTACCAATTACAGTATTCTCAATATCCCATCGATCAAATATTTGTGTCACGAATTCAAGGTTTTCTGGCTTCACGGAGACCAACATGCGTTCCTGAGTCTCAGACAGCATAACTTCATATGGAGTCATATCTTCGTCTCTGCGAGGTATTGTATCTATATCAATCGCTATTCCCGATCCTCCACTGGCCGCGCATTCCACCGAAGCACTCGTCAAACCAGCTGCTCCAAGATCTTGCATACCATCAATCTTCCCAGTCCTTGCTACTTCTAAACATGCCTCGATCAAAATCTTTTCAAGAAATGGATTGCCAACCTGAACCGTTGGTCGTAATTCTCTTTCATCTTCAAAACTTCGGGAAGCCAACCCTGAGGCTCCATGAATCCCATCTTTCCCTGTACCTGAGCCAGCCAATATGAGTAAATTGCCAACACTACCCGAGGTAGCCTTAATAAGTTCTTCGGCTTTCAACAGCCCTAAACACATAGCGTTTACAAGTGGATTGCCCGCATAAGATCGAGAGAAAAACACTTCCCCTCCTATATTAGGAACCCCAATACAATTTCCATAGCCTGATATGCCTGATACCACCCCATCGAAAAGATATTTGTTCCTTTCCTCTTCTATCGGACCAAACCTAAGTGAATTTAATAGTGCTACTGGTCGGGCTCCCATAGCAAAAATGTCTCTCACTATACCTCCCACACCTGTAGCCGCACCTTGATAAGGCTCAATAGCCGACGGATGATTGTGCGATTCGATCTTAAAAACTATCGCGAACCCATCTCCTATATCCACTACTCCTGCGTTTTCCTCCCCTGCGCTCACTAACAACCTAGGATTATCAGAGGCAAATAATTTCAATAGTGGTTTTGAATGCTTGTAACCGCAATGTTCACTCCATAACGAGCCAAATAACCCAAGTTCCAAGTAATTCGGTTCCCTACCCAATCTTTCCACGATAAGATCATATTCTGAATCCGAAATTGCTAGTTCATCCAATATTTCTTTGTCGTAAGCCATAATTTATACGTTCACCTAAATTTACTGCGTTCCAAAACCAACAAACAACACCCCAGCAACCACAATAATCGCCCCAATTACTGTTTGCCTGGTCACTTTCTCTATTCCTCGCAAAAATAAGGATGCTATTGCAATAGTGATAAGGGGATAAACTGCCACTATAGGAGCTACAACAACAACTGGTGTTATGTTTAAAGCAAGGTACCACCCTGATACCCCTAAAGCAGATGCACATCCGGAAAGGCCAATTAAAATCCATGTCCGTCCAGCTAAATTTCTAGCCTCTCTGTTCACAGTACCAAAAAATACAGAAGCAGTCGCTAGCAGTCCAAACGATATGGAAAATGCTGAAGCAACCATAGGAGAGGAGAAATCCTCTGTGATTTTCTTCCCCACTAGTGCCGCCAAAGCATACAAAAAAGCCGCACACACAGCGAAAATAAAACCAGAATATCGAATTTTATCAGTAGTACCAATCATTCCTGCATTACCACCAAAGCTATGCCTGTCACTATCATCATAGTCCCCATGCCTAGCATTAAATTAACGGTTTCATTCAAAAAGATAACGGCTAAAATTGCAGCAAATAAAGGAGTAGATGAAACCACTGCTGAAGCTTTGGATGCTCCAACCAGATTAATTGCCTGGAAATTTAACAACCTGCCCCCCAAAAATGTAATAAGCCCAGCTAATATAAACCAAAGAAAAGCTATCGGAGCAAGCGACATAATCTCCTCTGAATGCAAAACAAAGGCAAAAATCATTGTGACAGCCATTGACGACAACAATGATATGACAGTGGCGGTCTTGACACTCACAGAAGACATGGCTGCTTTTATAAATACGGCACTTAATCCAAAGCCCAAAGCAGCCATAAGCGAAAGTATTATTCCTGTTAGCAAGTTAGCGTTTTTTTCCTAAATGGTCGACCAGCGATCCAAAGATAAAGTTACCATCGGTTCCACCTATAATAGGATCACAACACCGTTCTGGATGCGGCATCATACCTAATACATTTCCCTCATGATTAGTTATACCTGCAATGTTATTTATCGACCCGTTGGGATTACTATCCGCATTAATATACCCATCAGGAGAGCTGTACCGGAATAAGACTTGGCCATTGTTTTCAATGCTCTTGAGGGTTTCTTTTGCAGCAAAGTAATTCCCTTCACCGTGAGAAATTGGCACCGATATAACCTGGCCTTCCTCAGTCCGAGTAGAAAATGCAGTATCAGTATTTTCAACTCTTAAGTCGGTCCACTTACATCTAAATTCAAGGTGGCTATTGCGAATTAGCACACCTGGAAGCAGCCCAGATTCACAAAGAATTTGAAATCCGTTACAAATACCAAACACCAGCCCACCTGAATTAGCAAATCTGACTAAAGATTCCATCACCGGAGAAAATCGAGCAATAGCACCACATCTAAGATAATCTCCATAAGAAAAACCACCTGGCAATATAAGACAGTCATAGGAAGATAAATCTGTCTCTTTATGCCATATATATTCAACCGGAACTTCAAACACCTCATCTAAAACAGTGTAGCAATCTACCTCACTCCACGTACCTGGAAAAACAATGACTCCAAATTTCACTGTTCTTACAAAGCTCTGAGTTTTGAAGTTACAATGGTATTAACAATTTTACCGTCTGCACGACCTCTGACCTGAGGCATTACCAGACCCATTATTTTACCCATATCATCTAAGCTTGAAGCTCCAGATTGAGCAATAGCCGAATCTATTATCTGCTCAATTTCTTCTTGTGGAAGTTGTTCCGGAAGGTACACCGATATGATATTTATTTCTTCTGTTTCCTTAGCTACTAAATCTTGACGATTAGCGGCTTCATATGCTTCCACACTATCTTTTCGTTGCTGAACCTGTTTTGTTAAAACAGAAATTATTCCTTCATCATCCAATGTGGTTTGAGAATTAATTTCAGCGTTGCGAATTTCCGACAGCATCGTCCTCAAAACAGTTCGTTTGAGAGCTTCTCTATTTCTCATCGCTTCTTTAAGATCTGAATCTATAGTTTCACGTAACATTTCTTTCTATACGTTCCATTTTATTTGATTTTGTAAATGCTGATTTTGAGTATAAATTTTGGGCAGTTAGCAGGTCAATCCTATTAAAATCAAGAGACTTTGGATTTTGCCAGTCTCAACAATTCCAAAACTCTGTCCCGACCTAGTACTTCAAGCGACTCAAATAAAGGAGGTGACACCTTTTGTCCAGAGGTAGCCACTCTTACCGTGCCAAGTAGCGCTCCAACTTTTATTTCCATCGAATCAGCCAATGATCTCAGTTCAAGTTCAATGTCAGATGAGGAGAAGGAATTTATTTTCGCTAAGGTCCCAGAAACTTCTTCCAAAATTTTTTTTGTGGAATCCTCATTCATGTGCTTTTGGACTAATTCCTGCAGTTCAAATTCAATTTCTTCCTTAAAAACGAAAGCTATTAAAGCAGAGGCCTCTGAAAGAATTTTTATCCTTTCTTTAACTAGTGAGGTCACCGCCTGAATTTCATTTGAACTCGGGCTACGATCAAAATCATCAGGCGGGAACTCTTCCCAATAATTAGCCAATCTTGCCGCCAATTCAAAATCAGACATGTTTCTTATGTAGTATCCATTCATCCAATTTAATTTCTCGATATCAAAGATTGCACTAGCTGAGCTTATGCGATTGGCATCAAAACTATTAATCAAGGTTTCTTTAGAAATTATTTCAGTCTCGCCATCCAAGGACCATCCCAATAAACTCAAAAAATTGAACATTGCCTCCGGTAAATAACCCATTTTTTTATATTCAAGGACTGATGTCGCACCATGTCTTTTACTCAGCTTTGATTTATCAGGAGCAAGTATGGTGGGTAGATGGGCGAACTGAGGCATTTCCCAACCAAAAGCTTCATAAAGCTGAACATGTCTGGGAACGCTAGACAGCCACTCTTCACCTCTCAGCACATGGGATATATTCATATGGTGATCATCCACAACCGAAGCTAAATGATAGGTGGGATAACCATCCGATTTCATAATGACAAAATCATCGGACAAAGAATTATCAAATTCCAAATGACCTCTCACCATATCTTCGAGTTCAGAGTGGCCGTTATTTGGCATTCGAAACCTAACTACAAACGGATCAGATAGATTCCCTTCAAGTATTTTCAAAGTACTACAATAACCATCATATCCAACATTAGAGGATTTATTCTCAAGCTGCGTCTTTCTTAACTCTACTAATCTTTCAGAACTGCAAAAACACCTGTATGCTTTTTCAGTTTTTAGTAAATGGTCAACTGCCTCACTGTAAAAGCTCAACCTTTCTGACTGGGTATAAGGACCGTATATCCCCTCTGTTCCAAGACCCTCATCCCAGTTAAGTCCCAGCCACTCCAAAGAAGCCTGTTGTAGATCAATCGCTCCTTCTACTTTCCTAGCCTGATCTGTATCCTCAACTCTTACAATAAATTCACCGCTAGCATTTCTAGCGATTAACCAATCGAAAAGTGCAGTCCTTATATTGCCCAGATGGGGTTCCCCAGTTGGACTTGGAGCATATCTAACTCTTAGTTTAGTAAATGTCATCTTGTACCTAAAAATACCTTTACTGTTAGGAAACTATGCTTCAATTAACAGAAAGATCAAGCTAACTAAATTTTAACTTAGTGAATCTTTAAATTTAAGCAAATCTTCTGCCAATGGTGATTTAAATTCCATCAATGTATTATCAACAGGATGTGTCAAGGAAATACTTTCTGCATGCAAAAATTGTCTTTCCAACCCATTAATCCTTCCTCCATACAAATTGTCTCCTGCTACAGGATGACCCAATGAATATAGATGAACTCGTATTTGATGAGTTCGTCCCGTTTTTGGCCTTATGCTCAAATAATCAAACAGTGAGTATCTTTCTGCAACTCTGTATTCCGTAGAAGATTCTCTTCCATTGTTTACAATTGCCATTTTCTTTCTATCATGTGGATCTCGGCCTATAGGTGCTTCTACTATTGCTCTTTGCTCATCCATATTTCCCTTCACTAACGCTAAATATCTTTTTATGACAGTACGATTTTTAAATTGATCCGATAGTGACCTATGGCATTGCTCATTCTTTGCAACCACAATTACTCCCGAAGTGTCCATATCTAGCCTGTGAACAATACCTGGTCTATTCTCCTCTCCAACCCCTTCTATGCCTGGGCAGATTGCCATGACTGCGTTCACTAATGTTCCATCTATATGTCCGGGGCCAGGGTGAACAGAAAGTCCGGAAGGTTTATCAATAACAATGAATGATCCATCTTCAAATATCACTGATAGATCCATTTTTTGCGGTTTAATAGAAGTTTCTATAGGTCTCGGTATATCAACAATAATCTGCTGTCCAGAGAATACTTTTAGCGAAGGTTTGCCTATTTTCCCGTCAATTGTCACTAGGCCCTTACCAATGAGATCTCTAACTTTAGAGCGAGAGTACCGAGGCATCATAAATGTAAGCATTTGATCCAACCGAACATCTCCCTTCTCGACGACAAAATTTAGTTCATTCATGAGTCGCTATCGCCATTATCATCAGCACTCTGAATCCAACCGAATCTTTCCCCAAAAAGCAAAATAACAATTAACAAAAACATTCCTATACTGATTGAAGAATCTGCCACATTGAAAGATGGCCACCATCCGACACTTATAAAATCAACTACCGCCCCATCTTTTATACGATCAAAAAGGTTTCCAAGAGCACCGCCGACAATCAAACCTATACTTAGGCGATGCCATACCACCGACATTTGTTGCTTTTGAAAATAATACAAAACCACTCCTATCCCAACGATCGAAGCAATGATTAGTGCATTGGTAAAACCAGCAAAGAGTCCAAATGCTGAACCTGTATTCAAGCCATGAACTATTCTAAAAAAACCTTCCTCTGGCCAGGACCCGTAAAGAGGTAGTTGCCGGCGAATCACTTCTTTGGAGATTTGATCCAAAATAAATATTGCTACACTTGTGCTGTAAAAAATCCAGTCTCTGTACCAAATCATAACTTTCCGACTTTTCAAGTCCAATATAGTGAAGTAGTTTATGTACTATATATTGTATAGGGTTATATAAGCCCTGGCTTTAACCAATTCCCTCTATAAAAATACCAGAAAAAAGCTATACATCTAACAATATTTCCAAATGCGATACCCCAAGGCACACCCGCAGATTCCAAGGAGGTTAGAAAAGCCAAGGCAAAAGCTAAAGGAATCTCAACTAGCCACATTGTTGCTAGGGTAATGTTCATAGGAGCAACAGTAGCTCCGGTATTGCTTATACCATGAGTTAAGACTTGAACAGAACTCATTGGGAAAGTAGCAATAGCTAGTATTACCAACCATGTGGTCATATGCCCAAGGAAATCCGGATTCGCATTAAAAGCAGAGGAAATCTCTTCTGTGAACAATAAATAAAGTGTCATTGCGACCGCACTCAAAACCGCTGAATAAACCAGAGCCCAACCTAAAGCACTTTTGGCCCTATTTATGTTCCCAGCCCCTAAATTCTGTCCTGCTACTGCCGCTGAGGCTCTACCCAATCCACGGCTAGTATTATTGACAACATTTTCCACCCTTCTTGATAACGCAAATGCTGCCACAGGGGCATCACCAAAACTAGACACACAAATTAGCAGCACCAATTGAGATCCAGATCTTTGAACAGAAGTCATAGCTGCTGGCAAACCAACTCTGATCAACCTCCATATCAAACCTAAATCGATCCGATAAGCTGAAAAGGATAATTTAATACCAGCGTTACCCTTGTACAAAACAGTTAAATTCATAACCATGCCGAGAAATTGAGCTATTATATTTGCCATCCCAGCACCGGCTATTCCCATCTCTGGAAATCCCAGCCAACCAAAAATCAAAAAGGGGCTGAATATAATATGAATACCTCTGCTCAAAGTGACCGACTTTAATGGATTAATACTATCCCCAGCAGCATTCAATGCTCCCCCAGTGAGCCTAATAAAATTCTGAAAAGAATAGGCAATAAATTGAAGTTGCATATATGAGGCGGCAGCCTCAACCACATCAGAGCTCACCCCAACCATTGATAACAACTGGTTAGTGAAAATAATCCCGCACCCACCAACTACTATTGTCCAAATTAAAGTTATAGTTAATGACTGAAGTAGGACATGATTTGCGTACTCTTTATCATTGGCACCAACGGCCCTGGATATCATGGCCCTCATGCTGGCATCCAGACCGATTCTCGCCGTTGAATATATTAGAATGTAGATCTGCGCTATTCCAAGACCTGCTATGGTTTTATAACCCATCCTACCGGCCCAAAAGAGATCTGCGATCTGGTCAACAACCGTAAGTGCACTATCACCCATTTGAGGCCATGCCATGTTCCACAAATTTCGGGAAACGCTACCCTTTGTCAGATCTCGACGTTTGGAATCAGGGGTATGTTTCTTTGAGTCCACTTCTTTCATCAGAGGACGCTAAGAGCCCCTGAGTCTTGTTGCACGGGTAAGTTTGGGTTTCTTCACAAGCAACATGACGAGTGCTCCTGCTATGTTTATGACAGCGTAGGACAAAAATGGAACGGTATAGCTACCATATGTATCAAACATCCATGCCGCCCAGACCGGCGCTATAGCCATTAATATTCCATTAGGAAGCATGGACCAACCCATTATGGACGCAAAGGCCTTTCTACCGAAATAATCGCCCCGAATCGCGGTCATCAAAGGGATTCTGCCTCCAAATGCAGTCCCGTAAAGTACTGCGAACAAAAGCGCCAGTGGTACACCGTTAGCCACTGTTAAAACGATAGTAGATATTCCCTGGAGCAAAAGAAAAAGTCCAACCAGATACTTCTTTGATATTTTATCTCCAAGCCATCCGGCCACAAAAAGACTTGGCAGTGCCACAACAGAAGATACTAGTTCTATATAGCTGGCAGTCGTAGACGATAACCCAATATCTTGCAAGCGGGCCATCAAATGAATCGAAAGGGTAGCCAATGAGATAGTGGAAGATACATGCGCTACCGTAAGGATCCAAAAAACCGGCGTTTTTAGTGCTTGCCCAACAGTGAATTCAATTTCTTCGTCCTCGGTAATCTTGCCTGGAGTGTTTTTATCCTCAGATTTTTTAGAGGCTGCCCCGTCTGGAACCAATCCCAGTTCCTCAGGATTATTCCTTATAATCTTCACGCAAGGAAAAGCAACAGCCATAATAATCAAACCGAAAATAAAAACTGTTAATCTGAAGTCCATGTTCAGGGCGATGGTGTAAGGTGGCACAAACACCCCAGCTATCAATATCCCTGACATGGCGCCCGCCATAGCTATTGTTCGTTTTCTTTTGAACCAGCTGTTCAAAATAGTTACTACCGCAAGCCATCCTCCTATCCCGTTTCCAAGATTTATTAGAATGAAAACTGCATAGAATTGCCATAACGAATGAACGAAGGAAAAAAGCACAAATCCTACAGCCATAATTAAAAATCCAACGAGTACCATTTTCCTAGCACCAATTCGATCGATCAAAAATCCTTCAATGGGCCCCAGAGCTGCGCCTTCAACTCTAGTCATTAGGGAACTCAGTGATATTTGTGTTCTCGTCCAACCGAATTTGTCTTGGAGAACTGGCATCAAAGGACTCATTCCTCTAAAAACGCCAAGTGAACTAATAGAAAGGAGAAAAACACCTACAGCAACAAGATACCAACCATAGAAAAACTGTTTTGGATTAGATCTTTGTTCTAAAGATTCTGTGTGATCATTTCCCGAAAATTGCATCTCAAGAATGTTATCAGATAGTTAAGAATTTCTCAGGTGCTACAATCCTTCATATTAGATAACCTCATTAAAGAAAATTAATGGAGTGTCTCAAACTCCCAAAAATCTCTGATTGAGGTTCAGTTTGATATCAGGATGAACGAAGACAACTTTAATGTGTATTGGAAATAATCAGCTATGACTCAATACGAATTTATCTGTAATGAATGTTTCCAACATTATGAACCTGATAGCAAAACATTAAGATGTCGAACCTGTCGTGGAACTCTATCGATTAAGTATAAAAACATGGAAGATAAATCGGCTAGTCTTCCCTGCGGTCCAGAATTAACCATGCCTATGCCACTACCTTCTATATCACATTATATTTCTCTTGGTGAAGGTAAAACGCCCACCGTAAGAATGCAAAAAATATCAGATCAGTTGGGAATCGAGATCTTTGCGAAACTAGAATTTATGAACCCTACAGGCTCGTTCAAAGATAGAGGAACCGCAATGATGATATCAGCCATAAAATTAATGGGTATCAGCGAAATTGTGGAGGATTCTTCTGGAAATGCTGGGGCATCTCTGGCTGCGTATGCAAGCAGAGCAGGAATAAAAGCACATATTTTCGCCCCTTCATCCACCCCATCACCGAAACTTAATCAAATTAAAATTTATGATTCAATTTTACACACGGTAGATGGAACCCGTGACGAGACCACCCGAGCGGCAGAAGAGTTTGTGAAAGAAAATTCTCTAGTCTATGCATCTCATAACTTAAGTCCATATTTCGTGGAAGGAACCAAAACTTTTGGATACGAAATGTTTAACGACCTCGAGCCATTTCCTGACAATATCGTAGTACCCGTAGGCAACGGATCTCTTTTTTTAGGCATATGGAAATCTATAACGGAACAGAAAAATAGAGGCGTAATTAAAAATATACCTAAGCTTCACTGTATCCAAGCATTGAACGTAAACCCTATAGCATCCCAGACACCCTGGGACAAATCCAGAATATCTACCACTGTAGCAGGAGGAATAGCCGTAGGCTCTCCTCCTAGAAAACTTGAGGTACTAAAAGTAATAAAAGATTCTGGCGGGTATTCTGATTCAGTAACAGAGGAATCAATCATGAAATGGCAGATCAAGCTAGCTAAACATGAGGGTGTGTTTTGCGAACTTACCTCTGCAGCTGCGTTTGCCGGCCTTGAAAACCTGGTACGAAAAAAGGAAATTGGAAAAGGCGAACGAGTTTTAGTCCCAGTTACCGGTTCTGGGCTAAAAGAAGCTTTCCCCACCAACTAATTACTACCGATATTTGGCTATTGCTTTTTCTAAACCGCTGAAAGAACCTTCTATAGTTGAATCATCCAAACAGTAAGAGATCCTGAAATGACCAGGTAACCCAAAACCACTACCAGGGACCACTAACACTTTATTTCGTTTTAATTCCTCAGTGAATTGTATGTCGTCATCTATAGGTGATTTGGGAAACATGTAAAAAGCTCCCTGAGGTTTAACTAATGAATATCCCATTCCAGTAAGTTTTTTAAACAAATAATTTCTTTTTCTTTCATAAACCCCCACATCTATCGTCGTGGTCTGTAGGTGGGCCACCAAATATTGAGCTAAGGCTGGAGCGTTTACGAATCCTAAAGTCCTATTACAAAATACTAAACCGTCCAATAACTCTTCACTATCAGGACAATACGGATTAACAGCTACATAGCCAATCCTTTCTCCAGGCAAAGCAAGGTCTTTAGAATGGGAAGTCGCAACAATTGTTCTTGGATGGTAGCCGAATATGTAAGAATATTTAAGATCATCAAAAATGATCTTCCTATATGGTTCATCGCTTATCAGATAGATTTCCGTTCCAAATTCTTCTTCTTTATCTTTGATAATTTCACATATTTTCGATAAAGTTTCAGCTCCATAAACAACTCCAGAAGGATTGTTAGGAGAATTTATTAACACTCCTTTCGTTTTTGCGTTTATCGCGGTGCGAAGAGCTTCCATATTAGGAAGGAAATTTTCGTCTGGGGGCACCACTCTACAAGACCCCCCATGATTATCTGCGTAGAAATTATATTCAACAAAAAAGGGCGCGAAAATAACAAATTCTTGCCCCGGGTCTAATAGTGTTTTCATCACTACGTTAAGAGCCCCTCCAGCACCACAAGTCATAATAATGTTACCTGCAGTAAACGGTATACCTGTCTCCTGCAATAACCCCTCTGCAACGGCCTTCCTGGTTTCAAACAACCCTGCATTCGGCATATATCGATGCATACCATTTTTAGGATTCTCTGAAATCTTTTTCAGTTCTTCGTAAAACCGCTGAGGCGGTTCCATGACTGGATTTCCCAATGAAAGGTCAAAAACGTTTTCCTCCCCGTATTCCTGCTTAAGGGCAATACCTTCCTCAAACATTTTCCTTATCCAGGAACCTTGTTCCATAAAGCCACGGACCTTGTTGGAAATAGCCATATTTGATCTCCTTCATTATTAACCCAATTTCGATTACCATCATCAGTTTTCTCCCCCCATATCACCAATTGCATCTAACAATTTTTCCAAGGTTTCTACTCCTAATCTACCAGGTATTCTTAGGGCGATTTCACCTTTATCATTTAATACAATGAAAAAAGGAAATGAGCTTACCCCAAGAGCCGTAGCTATTTGACTGGACGAGGTATCCACTATGGAAGGGAGCGGCCACTCTTCCATCTCCAACCAGGTATGGGGAGGGAAATTCGCTCTTTCCTCATTTATTGATGTCAAAAGAGTAATCATTCTCACTCTATCCATAGCCTCAGATTCATCCAAGAATGCTGATAGCTCTCTGACTTCATTTCTGCAATGCGAACACCAATGGGCTAATACCATGATTAATGTTGTAGGACCTTCTCCACCTAAGAAAATCTCAGAACCATCCAGCCCGAAGGCTTTAATTTCGGGGGCATGCAACCCAATGGCAGGATCATCATATCCCTGGACCATTATTGGTAAATATTTCCCTCTGATTTGTGCTTGAGCATTTTTATAAAACCCTTCTTTTTCATAGGGTCTCGTTACAGTATTAGCTACAATGTCACTCTGATTTGATAAATCTGAGTTTCCCTCTTTCAATCTCCACGATTTAGATTCTTCCCGTGGAATGATTTGATCATTCATTAAAGAAGACTGAACACCCTCCCTCTTCACGATTTCATTCCCTGCCAAGACCTCAGACCTTTTAGGGGGTGACGGGGTGATCGGAATCATAGTTTCAGAAGGTTCGATATCCAGTATGACGGGGGCCTTCACAAGTTCAATCTTCCTTTCAGGCGTCACATTAGAACTAGTATCCGAACCGCAAGCGAAAACAGAAGCTAGTAATACCAATGACACAAAAGACATCGCAAAACCAAGCTTGAAACTGCAGGGAGAGAATTTATTGGGCAGTAATTCCACCGTCTATAACCAATTCTGAACCTGTGACATATCTAGATTCATCGCTCGCCAAATATAGAACTCCCAACGCCACATCTCGGGAAGTCGCGATCACTTTAAGTGGTGTTCGATCCAACTGATACTCTCGACCCTCTTCACTTCCGAGCATTTCGGAAATCATATCCGTCTCAATAACCCCAGGGTGTACGGAATTACATCTTATCCCTTCGTGCCCATGATTTACTGCAATAGATTTTGTCAAAGTTCTTACCAACCCTTTACTGGCTCCATATGCAGTATATCTGGACCCTATCAAACCCGCTATCGAAGATATATTAACAATAGAACCTCCACCCGATTCCCTCATAACTGGAATAACAGTCTTGGAACCCAGGAATACTCCTTTTGAATTAATATTCTGTATGTTATCCCACTCCTGACTACTAGTGTCTTCGAGCCCTTTCATCAGCAATATTCCAGCATTATTCACCAAAATATCGAGTTTCCCATATTCTCTCACAGACAAATCCACTGCCTTTAGCCAATCTTCTTCTGAAGAAACATCAAGATGCACAAATTTTGCCTCACCACCCTCCTCTACTATTTCAGATTCGATCTGCATGCCAGCACCGTCGAGAATATCCCCAATGATAACTCGAGCGCCTTCATGTGCAAAAAGACGTGCTTCATCAGCACCTTGACCTCTAGCAGCACCAGATATTAACGCAACTTTGCCAGATAAACGACCCATATTATGCTCCTCACTTCTATTTAAGTGCATCATATCAGAGAGGTTTCTTGACTACGACCTTGGGTTACAGGACAATTAAAGTACAAATTTTGCAGAGCCGTATTGTAACCATAAGTACGGTATTCCATTTGGGCCCGTAGCTCAGTGGTTAGAGCGGTCGGCTCATAACCGATTGGTCGCAGGTTCGATCCCTGCCGGGCCCACCATTACGAAGTAATAACAAAGGAATAAGTTCAAGTTGGCCAAGCTAATATTGGTTAATATATTTATGACTTTTTTCATAATCCAGTTGGGATATACACATTCACTGGAGGCTCATGGGAATATGAAAAATATCCACCATGCGGAAGCTGGTGAATACCATTTAGAGATCAGTATACTTCCACATGAACCGATCACGGGTTCAGTACATTTTCATATTGAACCGACAATACTACCTACAAAACAACCATTGGAAAAAGCCATCATTACGGTTGTTATCAAACAAGGTGAGAATGCTTTCCAATCTAGGGCAGTAAATTCCCCCTCCGACCCAACAACATATGATGCTAATTTAACATTTGCAACTCCCGGACAATGGGAGGTAAAGATAAAAATCTCGACCGAACCAGAAATAGAAAAAAGTACTAGTTTTCAAATAAATGTCATGGATGGCGGCAGTGCTACAAGTAATGCTGCTGGCGTATTTTTCCTATTCGTTTTCTTAGTACTCATAACGGGTTCAGCAGTTCTCTATTGGAAATACGGTAGAAGACCGGCCCTAAGTTAATCATCTAGCCCGGACATCATCTATGCTGTCTAGCCATTTCTCGTCCCCGTACTCCCTGTAGTGGACTTCCACTAATTCCCCATGAATCATATGTTGACGTAGGTGTGACGGAGTAAACTTACCCAGGTTCTTCTCCACCCTGAACTCATATATGTCTTCATCTATGGTACCCAATGTAATGCTTTCTATCTGGCTTAAAGAACTTGCTTCAAATTCAATAATAGAGCCAGACACTTTGGTAAGCTGCAAATTATTTTGAGTGAGATGATCCCCACCACAAGACAAATTACTTATAAGCAAAAAAAAACCAATACAAAGAAGCTTTATGGAAAGTAACATGCCTTTCTCACGACCCATGATTTCCTATTATTATCAAAATTTCTTTTCATTGGCAGATGTTCGATAAAAATCGTTACCAATTTAGATTGAACCTTTCCCATGTTCAAATTAACATGAAACCTTATAGAGTTAGAACATAATTTTTAAACAAATCTGAAAATTGACGTGTATACAAAGTAAAGCATACACCTATACGTAAGAAGTGATTTATGGATACTACAAATAAACTCGTATTCCAGTGTTTCCTTCTTATTGCTTTCGCGATCATTTCACTGATCACTGTTAAACCAATATTTTCCGATGACGCTAACCCATTGAAACGCCAAGTGGTGATACTAGCGGTAGATACCAACTCGGTCGTCTCAGAGGAATCTCACATGCAAATGGTAGATTCAATAATTGGAATTATGTCAAAAACTGAAAATGATGATGATTTTTATTTGATGCCAATGAATTCACCAACTGACCTTATCGGGCCTTATAGAACTGGCGATAACGATTTCGAAGAGTTTGCCAAACTAGTGCGGAATACTATTCAAGAGGCAGAAAGCAACACATCAATAGGAGTATCTATTGATGAAACGATTGGGGAATCATACAACCTACTAGATATGGAGGGTGCTCCACCAGGTTCCGGACTTTACTTAATTAGTACAAATAAATATCCAGACCATAAAAATTATATAGGTCATAAATTAGACCCGCTGGCAGACCTCTATTTTGGGCGGGAATGGCATATTTCTACATTTGCCCTTTCCGGCATACCTGAGTCAAATTTGGAAATATCTACAAAACTCGCAGGATCCACCAGTGGTCACATTTTTCTACTAGACAACATAAATGGCCTGAAATCATTCACTGAACATTTGCTGATAACTAACAAGATAGGTAAGTTAATACCTTCCGGAGAAAAGAAACTAACTTTTAATGATCTACTCATTTCTGATATTGAGGTATTACCTGGAACAGAATATGTAATGGCCATGTTCTTTAGAGATAACAATGCAGGCTCCTTTAGGCTGAAGAACCCTGACGGCTTGGAGGCATCGACAGGAGATAGATCTTCTTCCTCCGTCCTTGAAACCCCTAATACCGTAATTTGGATAATTAATGACCCAATACCTGGAATATGGAACGTTGATGTCACTGGAATAAGTGGGCTGGTTTCTTCTTGGTACTTGAGTTCTAACAAATATAGATTGAACTTTCAAATGCCAGAAGTGGTACCTACCGATGAAGCAGCCGTTATTTCCGCTTTTATAAGTGAAGCAGAAGCTCTATCCAAAATTAGCCTGGATGCAACTGTCGAAGCAGATGTCACTCCTCCAGGATTAAGCACTGTGTCTTATAAACTAAAAGACGATGGAAGTGACGGTGATTCGAAATCTGGTGACGGCTATTATTCGGCCTCAATTCCTGCACCCCTTTCAGAGGGGAAGTATGAAGTGTCAATTCAATTGAGTTGGCCAGACGTAAAATATAGCCTCACTCGTGACTTCACCTTCGAAGCCAAAGTATTCCCATCCATCACAATGGAACCCTTGTACACATCAAACTTATTTATCGGTGAAGAATACACAGTCGCCACAATATACACGAGAATTAAAGACTCTCCGTATTCTATACTACCATCTTCGATAGATGCTCAAGTAATTAATGACGCACAGTTCAACGGAATCTTAAAGTTGTCTGCTCGCTCTCCAGACGCCGAGGGAAAGGCCTGGATGTATGACGTTATCTTCTCACCTGATAAATCAGGTCAACTTGCAACAGCATTTAAAGCTGAATTAAGTTACGCCAACAGAACTTACTCAAGATACACCGAAAATTTAATCCTGGAATCTAGGGAAATACCCCAAGCACCTGCCCAGAATTATTCATACACGACTCCAAATGACGAATCGACTGACTCATCCGAGACAATAAACAAATCGAAAACCAACATGTTATTGGTAATCACAATTCCTATAGGTGTTTTATTTATATTAATAATCCCGATTGTCATATACAGAAGCTCGTTGCCAAAACCATACGGTTTCATTAGTGATGAATCTGGAAACTCAGTTTTGATCTTTAATCAATTGAAAAACAGAAATCCAGTCAAGTCTATTTTCTTACGACACGTAATCACAGGAGCAGAAACAGGTATATCTGAATTTGCAGAAACAAACTTCATTTTTGGGAAAGGCTCACTTCTAATTACAGCAACGGGTTCATCGCATACCATTAGAATAAATAACCAACCGTTGGTAGGATCCGCTTATATTTCAGATGGTACTTGGATCGGAGCCACTGGTAAATTATTCCGATTCACAACTGAAAAAACATACCCTGAGTGAAACTTCTAGTCAGACTTAATTATCACAGTTTTAATTACATCACCTGGTTTGGTCGCAGTGTTCGGGTTCCTTTTTGAAATAGTGTTAACAACATCCATACCGCTTGTAACTTTCCCAAATACGGAGTGGCAAGAATCAGAGGCACAATCCTTGAGTTCACCATTTGCATCATACCCATCCAAGAACTCAGTGGCCGCGTAGGTGATGAAAAATTGGCTACCGTTGGACCCTTTTCCATCCACCAATCCCTTGTTTGCCATAGAGATAATTCCAGCAGAATCATGCCTAGCATCAACATGAAATTCATTTTCAAAAGTATACCCTGGGCCACCGCTGCCAGTCCCCGAGGGGTCTCCTCCTTGAGCCATAAAATTATCTATCACCCTGTGAAAGGTCGTACCATCATAGTATCCGTCATTGGCTAGGAAAACGAAGTTGTTAACCGTTATAGGGACAAGTTTCTCATACAAATCCACGGTGAATTTACCTCCATTTTCCATCTCAAAAACAGCAGAAAAATCAGTTTCGGTATTTATAGAGAAAGAAGGAGGGCTCTCATATTTCTTCGCTTTGGGCACATCCACAGTATTGGATGTGCTTTCGCATGACATATAAACTAGAAATAAAGCCATTAATATCAATAATGTGACTGGAGCCGCGATGGGAATCGAAAATCTCATATTTGATGATCCTTGGTTTGTTTAGTTAAGCAATAATGTTTTTAATCGCTTTTATCGCTACGTAATAGCCAAACAACCCAAAACCGGTTATCACACCTTTGCATGAGGGTGCTATCTGGGAAACATTGCCCCTTGCAGCGGGATTTGATATGTGAACCTCAATCGTCGGGTAATCCACTTGAGTTATAGCTGCTGCCAAGGTAGGGTGCCCCGACGAATAACCTGCGGGGTTGATAATCGCTGCATCATACTCATCTTCGTGCGCCTGATAAAATTTATTGATCACTTCACCTTCTATATTCGAGTGATAAATATCAACCGTAACTTTCAATTCATCAGCGTATTTTTTGATCTGATTGCTGTAGTCTTCCATAGTATCAGTGCCAAAAATTTCCACCTGAGATTTTCCTCTCATATTAATTCCTGCCCCATGGACAACCAATATTTTTGTCATTAAATCATCTCCGACCTTGACTCAGAACAGATGACAAATTCTAGCATAGAGGAATTGATTAACGTTCGAGAGCCGAAAAAGCCGCCTTTACAATGGTGTCGACATCGGTACCATATTCTCGATAAAGATCTTCCCTACTGCCGGATTGCCCCCAATCATCAACACCCAAAGACAGTGTTCTACTACCTAAGGCTCCTCCAACCCAGGAGAGAGAATGAGGATGAGCATCTGCCAGGGTCAGAATAGGGGCGCCGACAATATGACCGGGAAGAAGTGATACAAGGGATTCCGACAAACCATAACCTTTCTCAACTGATTCCTTCACTAAATTCCTGTAGTGCCTGTACAAGGGCCCCGGGCCAGTGACATTGAGAACATTTGCTTTAACGCCCTCATCGAAAAGAATATCACTAGCTTCACAGGCTTCAGGAATCATTGCACCGACGCTGACAATATTTATACCGTCACCATCCGTATTCTGAAATGACCCCGACGTACGATCACGAAGACAATAAGCTCCTCTTAGAACTTGCAATCTCAATGATTCAACTTCTATCGGATCGGAAGGTAAACTCAACAGATTCTGATCAACTCGTTTACTTGTTAGTCTCAAATATGTCGACTGCCCCCTCTTCCTAATCTGGTGAAGCGCTGACAACATAATCCATTCTAATTCTTGACCAAAACAAGGTTCATAGGCATCCAACTGAGGCATTTCAACTCCTATAGATGCAGTCATCATAGACTGATGTGCCCCGCCTTCTGGAGCCAAACTTAAACCAGACGGTGTCCCTACTAAAATGAATTTGGCACCTGAGTACACGCTATACACAAATGCGTCTAGACCTCTCCTGATAAAAGGATCGTATATAGTGCCAATGGGAAATAGCATCTCTCCATTCATTTCATAAGAAAGCCCAAGCTGGCCAAGCATCATGAATAAATTATTTTCAGAAATCCCCAGTTCAATATGCTGTCCATTTTTCGATTCATCCCATCTTAAAGCTCTTACGATCCCTTCTTCCGGAAGATTTTCACTTTCATTAAGTTTCCAAACACCTACCCTGTTTATCCAACCCCCTAGATTAGTAGAACTCGCAACATCTGGACTAACGCTAACAATTCTCTTAGATAAATCTCCCAGACTCCTAGACATGTCTGTCAAAACCAATCCGAAAATTTGCTGAGTCGACATATAACCTGAATATGTTCTACCGAAGTCCCTAGGGATACTTTCATCAGGTGGAGGTGTTATCACTTCTGATCTGTCTAATCTTTCCGATATGGCCTGGATAAATCTATTCTCGTCAGATGCATCGTCGAATCCCGCCCATACATTTCCCTTTTGAATATTTAAGCTATCCCTAAGTTCTTCCATTTGACTATTGGATAAAGTAACTGAGTGGTTTTGTGGGTCCCCTACAGACGGCAATCTATAGCCTTTTAAGGTATAGGCTAAAACAACACTAGGAGCATCTATCTTGTCGGTTTCTTTAAAAGCGTTCCTGAGCGTAGAAAAATCATGCCCTCCCAAATTATGAAAAAGTCGACTCAATTCTTTATCATCCCAGTTTGATATAAACTTTTTCATGTCGTCAGGATAGGCAGTATAGGAAGGTAGCCATGTCCGTAGCTCTTCCGAGTTAACTCTTAATAACCGTTGATAAACTTGGTTACTCATATTATCTATGGCTTCTCGCAGAATTTCTCCTTTTGGTAAAAGAAAAGCTTCTTCAAGTAAAGTTCCATATTTAGCCTCAACCACATGCCAATCATTAGCTACAAACATTTCTTTCCATGCGCCAACCCTTATACCCGGGATTACCCTATCCAAACTCTGTCGATTTAGGTCAACAACCCACAATATATCCGAGGCATCCTGCATAGCAGGTTCAGCAATAGCTTCCCACACAGACCCTTCATCTAGCTCTGCATCCCCAACTATCGATATATATCTTCCATCCGGATTATCTCCGTGATTATGAGAGTTATTGTAGGAACGAACGATCGATGCAAAGTTGGGAGCCACCGGACCGAGACCTACTGATCCAGTCGAAAAATCAACCCCATCCGGATCTTTCGTCCTACTAGGGTATGCCTGAAGACCATGGTGAGCCCTCAACTCCGTCAAATATGACGGATCTAGATTCCCCAAAAGATACTGAATTGCATGGAACACAGGAGACCCGTGTGGTTTTACAGAAATTCTGTCCTGGCTATTCATGAAATCGAAATACAAAGACGTCATCAATGTGACTATAGAAGCGCTGGAGGATTGATGGCCACCTACTTTTGAACCATCCGGATTTTTTCGAATATTGTTAGCATGGTGTACCAGTTCCATTGCCAACCAGAGCACACGATCCTGTATCGTCTCCAAAAGTTCGATAGAAGGTCGGGACTCAGAATTAGCCAAACTGATATCAATCTTCACTAATAACCACCTGAAATTACGTTATTTTGAGTATAACACTCACGAGGTAATATTCCCTAAATATTTATTGGATGTGGGAATTTATCCACCCTAGACCATCAATCGTGGTTCCAGCCGGCACATATTCACAGCCTATCCAACCTCGGTAGCCAAGACTGTCTATGAAGTCAAACAAATATTCATAATTTATTTCCCCTGTACCAGGCTCATGCCTACCCGGGTTGTCCGCCAATTGCATATGGCTTATTAATTGAATATTCGACTCTATCGTCCTGGCCAAATCACCTTCCATGATCTGCATGTGGTATATATCATGCTGCAAGTAGAGATTATCTGACCCAACCATCTTTATTAATTCTGCGGCTTGGTTTGTTCGATTCAAAAAAAACCCTGGAATATCTATTGTGTTAATGCTCTCTACAATGAGCTTAACTCCCACCTCTTTCATAATCGGTGCCGCATATTGAAGATTAGTTACAAAGGTATCTTGTGCCTCTTGATTCGACACTGACTCTGGCCTTATACCTGCCAAGCAGTTTACTTGTGGGCAACCTAGAGCCAAAGCATATTCGGCTGCCAAACCAACACCTTCTCGAAATTCGCTAACTCGCCCTGGATGACAGGCGATTCCTCTCTCTCCTGAATTCCAATCCCCCGCAGGAAGATTGTGCAAGACTTGCATTAAGTCATTTTCACCCAACAAATTTACTAGTTGATCTTTCGGATAATCGTAAGGAAACAGATATTCCACAGCTTTAAATCCTGTGTCAGAAGCAGCCTTAAACCGCTCAGTAAAATCCACTTCATTGAACAACATACTAAGATTCGCTGCAAAGTTCGGCATTTTTACTCCTCTCCGTATCCTTTTAATTCTTAAATTGTATATCTTTACAGGATAACCACTAATATAGAAATACGCATCTTAAACATCTTGATAAGTTTCAGCCATGATAGAATTCTCATATACATGGGGACGCGCGGATTCGACAGGGGATGTCACCGCGGGATTGCAGGTCGGGGCGCCTTCCACCTCGTTAACAAGATGGCAAAAAAGTAACTGGCAATAAAGAGCTAGCACTAGCCGCTTAAGCGGCTACGTCCTTCACGTCCGATCCCCGAAGGTAGTGAAAGGGCGACAATAGACGGGGTGCAGTCAGTTAAATGCCGATATATCTGACTAAAGACTATCGGCTAGTCTGTTTCAAGCGCTAGCCGGTCGGGGCTTGAGCAGTCGAACTTAATGATCGGATAAGCCTGTAGTATATCCCGGTCGGGGTGTCTTCTGGACGGGGAGTTCGACCCTCCCCCGTCTCCACCATTTAAACCCAAAAAACAGTTAACCTATTGCAACCAAGTTACAGCGGTGGCCGCTCAAGATGCCAACTTGTATTCTGCTGATATGCAAAAGCTACATTCATCACCGTAGATTCATCGAATGGTTTTCCGGCAATCTGGATTCCGAGAGGTAACCTAGCATCACCTATTTTCGTAAAACCACAACCCACTGAAAGAGCCGGACCACTAACCAAACTAAAGAACCCACGATATGATGCTTCCGTCAATGCTTGGATAGCCGATTCCTTACTTTTGATACCGGGTTCCAAATTCATTACTGTAGCTGGTTCTGATGCGCCAGGCATTGCTAATACGTCATATTTATCAAGCGCATCTAAAGCCTGCTTACGAACCAGGGTGCGGATCTTTTGTGCCTTATAGTAAACTTGCGAAGGAATAAGCTCTCCGGTTGTGAAAGCAACTCTAGTGTTATGGTGAAAATCTTCAAATTTTTCACGCAGCCATTCGGGGTGAATACTAGACCTCTCAACCGCACTTATTATTCGGCTTGCAACACCTGCAATAGGAGCTAATGGTATTGATACTAGTTCTACTTTAGCACCCAGATCTTCAAGTATTTTAGCTGCATCCAAAACCCCTTGCCTAACCGCCTGTGTAACTCCCATTACCTCTGAATCTAGAAATTCTTTGACCAAACCAACTCTAATACCTTTTACATTCCCGGTTAGGGCAGACCTATAATCTGGAACCGGCAAATCTTTCGTGTAATGATCATTTTCATCAAATCCTGCAATTGCTCCTAGCGTTATGGCACAATCCTCCACTGTTCGCGAAATTGGGCCTATTGTGTCCAAAGACCAAGATGCTCCATCAACCCCGTATCTACT
>CEUY01022844.1_pt1 | contig 32681 bp, 30 predicted proteins | sample 361481 | NCBI WGS metagenome assembly CEUY01 (sample SAMEA2622737, study PRJEB7988) | marine metagenome | isolation source: saline water (ENVO:00002010), including | reverse complement strand
ACCTTCTGCTTGGAAGGCAGATACTCTAGCCACTGAGTTACTCCCGCTTGCTTTGTACTTAATTCTAATAGTTTTCGTTACAGCATGCCAATATTCTGATGATTCAAATTAATGGCAAATTTTGCGAGCATTTCTTTGAGATAGAATATACATCTGTGAGAAACCCCTTGATTAAATACATCTCGAATGAATAGACCTTTAATACCTTTCCTGGCAATTTCTTTGGGAGTATTTTGTATGGTGGTCGACCAGGGTGGAATTATGTTGGCTCTTCCTTCCATCTCACGTTTTTTTGCTTCAGATCTTTCCACTGCTCAATGGGTACTAATTGGTTATGTTTTGTCGATCAGCGCCTCACTTCTCCCTATGAGTAGGATTTCGGATTTGCTCGGACATAAGAAAATTTATGTTTGTGGACTAACCCTCGTGGCTGTGACTACGGTTTTTGCAGGATTCAGCAATTCAATAGGGATTCTAATAGTTCTTAGTTTGATCAGAGGTGTAGGAAGTGGCATGACACAAGGTACTTCCATGGCTCTGGTTTTATCTATCTTTTCTCCTTCCCAAGGAGGAAGGGCTTTAGGGCTCTACATTGCTGTTGTAGGTATTGGCAGTGGAGTTGGACCTCTGATAGCGGGATTTATTCTAAATAGTTATAGTTGGCGATTTTTATATTTCTTTTTGGGTGTTCTGGGTATTGTCTCAACTACAGCAGCATATACGTTAGTTAAATCAAATCATGTGTCCTCAATCAAATTCAGGGAGTTTCGGTTTGATTGGCTTGGGGCGGCCCTTTTCACAGTTGGAATAGCGGGTCTTTTACAGGCTGCAACCTGGGGTTCCAAGATAGGATTTTTGAATCCCGTAACAATTACTATTTCCTGTTTATCTATTGCTGGATTCATTGCTTTCATTTTTCGTGAAATGTTAGTTGAAGAGCCAATGATTGATTTGAGGTTATTTCGTAACAGGTTGTTTTCCTCTGGTGTATCTGCGCATTTTCTTTTTTTTGTGGGGACTTCTAGTTCTTTTTTCTTTATGCCATTTTTTTTGGAAATTGTGGCCGGTTATTCTCCTCAGCAAATCGGTTTCATCATGGGTGTAGGGGCAATATCAATGGCGGTCGCAGGGGTTTTTTGCGGATACTTGTCTGATAAATTTGGTCCATATATTTTTTCGATAGCAGGGCTTGTTGCGGCCTCTATAGGCCTTTATATTCTGACAAATCTAACGGTGGAATCTTCATGGGAATTAGTGATATTAGGAATGACGTCTACAAGTTTGGCCAACGGAATATTTTTTGGTCCCAATAATAAACAGATCCTTGGATCCGTTGCCTCTAATTTTCATGGTGTTATTTCCGGATTTATGCATACAACAAGAAATAGTGGGAGCGCCATAGGTATCTCTATCGGTACCGCTATGGCCACATTGGTTATGGCTTACATGGGATATGAACCTACTTTGTCTGATTTGACCACTGATAGCGCGACATCTGTATTAGTTGCGTTTGTTAGAGGATTAAAATTTGTTTTTTATGGCGGTGTCGGTGTTTTGATAATAGGAATGCTTGTGGTAATGCTAGGAGGGCGCTACAAAGTCAAAAATTATTAGAATACTGTGACCGTTTTGATATTCTGATGGCCTTTAAACATTTAGGTTAAATTACCCCAATCAGAACCCGTTTTCATTTCGATTTCGAGAGGGACTTCGAGAGATATAGCTGAAGGCATAAGTTCCCCCACGAGGGATTCCATTTCGGGAAGTTCTTTTTTAGGAACCTCAAATATTAGTTCATCGTGCACTTGAAGTATCATTTTGGACTTCAAGTGCAGCTTTGTAAGTTGACGATCGATGTTTATCATGGCGACTTTTATGATATCCGCAGCGGTTCCCTGTATCGGCATATTTATGGCAGCTCTTTCAGCTTGACTTCTCAGGTGGAAATTTCTGGAATTTATTTCAGGTAGATATCTTCTTCGTCCTAACAATGTTTCTATATAGCCACTGGATTGGCATTGGGATTTGACACTATCCAGATAATTTAATATCCCTGGATATTTGCTGAAGTAGATATCTATGAACTCTTTTCCTGCTTTTTGTGTAAGGTCAGTTTGTCGTGCTATTCCATGCGGGCTCAAACCATATATAACTCCAAAATTTAGGACCTTGGCAATTCTTCTCATCTCCGGGGTAACTGATTCTATTGGGATTCCATTTACTAAAGAGCTAGTCGCACTGTGGATGTCTTCTCCTCGGTGAAAGGCATCCAGTAATCCTGAATCTTTGGATAGATGAGCTAGTACCCTAAGCTCTATTTGTGAGTAGTCGGCGGCCAGCAGTAAATTCTCCTCTGGGTTTTCAACCACAAAAGCTTCACGAACTTTCCTGCCTAGCTCTGTTCGAACAGGAATATTTTGGACATTGGGATCGTTACTCGATAAGCGTCCAGTTGTTGTTCCTGTCTGCCTGTATGAAGTATGAACACGTCCAGTAGATTTGTTAATCATGGTCGGTAGGGCATCTATATAGGTAGATTTAATTTTGGACAGTTCTCGATGCTCTAAAATTCTGTTTAACACTTCATAGGATCTGGGGTCAGAATCTTGGGAATCGCCTCTGTCTAGGATTACTTTGAGATCTTCCAACGCTTGAGCATCAGTTGAATGCCCACTCTTAGTTTTTCTTGTAGTAGGAAGATTGAGCTCTGAAAATAGTAATTCACTCAATTGCTTAGGAGAATTCAAATTGAATTCATGGCCGATTAGTTCAAACATTGCGGATTTAATTTCGTCTAGTTGCTGCCCAATGGTGATGGACATATCGTCCAATAATTTTTCGTTCAGTTTGAGACCATTTCTTTGCATGGTGACTAAAATAGGTATTAAAGGGACTTCAACTTCCTCAAATAATTTAGAAATATTTTTTTGTTCTAGTTCGAATTGCATCATCTTATGAAGGCGTTCAGTAAAATCTGCGTCGGCCGTTGCGTATTCTGAAGCTACGTCGATCGGTACTTCTGCCATAGTTATTTGCGATTTTCCAGTGCCGATCAAATTTTTAATAGGCGTCATTTCTTCGCCGAAACACTCTAGTGTGAGTTCTTTCAACCCCCAATTTCGTCTGCCAGACAGATGTGCAGCAACCATAGTGTCAAAAGAAAGTCCCTCCACTTTTATGCCATCGTTCATCAACACCATCATGTCGAAATTGGCGTTGTGAGCCCTTTTAGGAACCGCATTATTTTCCAATATAGGTTTCAATGCAGCAATGACTAGATCTTTGCGCAGCTGGACTCCTTCTTTATGGCCAACAGGTATATACCAGCCTTTGTGCGGCTCGATAGCTATAGATATACCCACTAGTTCACACGTCATTGGATTCGTTGAGGTGGTTTCTGTGTCGAAGGAAAAGCCATTCGGTATATCTATTTTTGTTATTAGATCAGCTAGAGAATTTTCATCGTTTACTACAATGTATTCTGTGTCTATTTTCTCATCCAAAAAAGAGAGTTGAGTCTGATTTTCTGCATCGTTGGCAACGAGTGATTTACCTGTAGGAATTTTAGGTATTATCGAATGAAACTCTAATGCTCTAAATAAGTCGACCACTTTATCCCTGTCAAAAATACCAAATTCACTTGTGGCAATGTCTAGTGTTACCGGTGCGTCCCTAACTATTTTGGTTAAGATCTGACTTTTTTCCGCTATATCAATGTTCTCAGACAAATTTTTCTTGGCCCTAGGAGGGGTCACATCTTCTAAATTCTCATATATGCCCTGTATAGAACCGAAATCTGAAAGTAGTTTTATGGCAGTTTTTATCCCGATGCCTGGGATTCCGGGTATATTGTCAGATGAGTCACCTTGAAGGGCTTTTATCTGCGATACAAATTCTGGTCCGAGTCCTCCGTATCTTTCTTTCACAGCTTCTATATCGTACATAGAAGATTTCTGGAAACTGGAACTCATAAAAACTCGTGTGTGTTCAGATACCAACTGGAGAGTATCAGAATCTCCTGTCAATATAACCGTATCTAGATTCATATCCTCTGCTTGCTTAGATAAAGTGCCTAGGAGGTCATCGGCCTCATATCCTTCCATTTCGTAGATTGGGACTTGGAATGCCGACATGGCTTGCCTGACTCGGTCGAATTGAGGTCGTAGTTCAGGAGGAGTAGGCGCGCGATGTGCCTTATATTCATCGAACATTTTATGTCGAAACGTGGGAGCTGACAGATCAAAGGTTATAGCCACATGAGTTGGTTTCAGTTCTGATAAAGCTCGAATAAAAGCATTAATAAATCCATATACTCCTCTGACGTCCTCGCCGCTTGTGCTGACCGTCAAAGGTTGTTGTATGGCATGAAATGCCCGGTGGATTAAGGCGTGCCCATCAATAAGGATCAGCAGTGATTTATTCTTACTTCTACTTGCAGCTTTTTCGTTCATATTGATGAAAGGTACCCTTAAAACCTAACGGATATATATTTACAATAGTTCCATTTCTTCTAACCCTAACCTTTTTGTGGTTGAAGAAAACCATTCAATTACTTCCTTATGGAGGGGTATTCCTGTTTCTTTTCTTTTGGCCATTTCTTCGCTTTCAGAAAGACCTGGGTATAGAACCCGTTCATGGCCAGGTGCAGGCGGTGTGTTTTTAAGAGTAGAAAGCATGTCATCCATATTTTTTTTGTACAGATTTACATCTGTGAAAGCTTCTACATTATAGGCAGCAAAATAGGTTCTAGAAGGTGTCCAGGATGGTGTGTCTCTTAACATTCCTGGGTCATCTCCAGATAGAAGTGAACCAAGTATTTCTACCATCAGTCCGAAACCGTAACCTTTGTGTGAGCCTTGTTCTCTTGAACCGCCTAAAGGTAGCTGATGGTAATCGTCCCTATTGACTATTTTCGTCTCTTCCATGATCGGGGACCCGTCGCTACTGGCTACCCAACCAGGTAAAAGTGTTGCATCTACTCTTGCCGCCAATCTCAATTTGTTGCCAGCAACGGCAGAAGTTGCAGCGTCAAACAATATTGGGGCTTCGAGATTTGATGGGGATGCTATAGAAATTGGATTTGTTCCTAGTTTGGGTTCAGCACCAAATGTCGGTAAAATTCCTGTACCAGCCGCTACTGAGCACATTCCCACCATGTCTTGTTGAGCAGCCATCATTGAGAAATGACCGACAGCTCCCATGTGTCCACTATTGAACATTGTTACAATTCCTACTCCGACGTTCCTAGCTTTCGAGATAGCTCTTTCCATGGCTGGTACGCCTGCCATGATTCCAAGAGCTCTGTCTGCGTCTATTGTCGCTGTTCCAGGGGTTTCTTTAATCACCGTTAGGTTTGGGGTTTTATTGAGTTCTCCTTGCTCGAACAGTTGTACATATATTCTCAGCATATTGGAGACCCCATGGCTTTCAACACCTCTCAAGTCTGCGGTAACTAGTACTTCAGCACCATTTTGGGAATCTTCCTTGCTTAACCCAGTTTTTGCGAATATTTCTTGGACTGTCTTACGAAGAGCAGATTCAGAGACTTTTACTTCATCTTCTTTAGGTACTTTAAATCTATCTAACACTTTAGACTCCTAGCATTTTTGTGAGGAAGGGGTAGGTCTATGAATAATCAACTATGTGTAATTTACGGTTCATTATTCGAATATCTTACTGCAAATTGCGATGATTTTTTCCACCTGATCAGCTGTGGATGCTTCTGAATAGATCCTGATCAACGGTTCTGTTCCGGAGATCCTGATAAGGGCCCAAGCATTTTCTTCTAAATTTAATTTAAGTCCATCTCTATTATCTGTCGATACTACTTTTAAACCTCCTACAGATTCAAATTTTGCATCGGCTATTTGAAGGAGTTTTTCCTCTCGATCTTGTTCTTCAAATTCAATATCGTGTCTGTCGTAGTGATAGACCCCTACCAAATCTTCTAATTCTTCTAAAAGATCAGAGGGATTTAATTGTGTAATAGACATGAGGTCCAAGATCATCAATCCTGAAAGAAGACCATCTCTTTCAGGTATGTGACCATTAAATCCATATCCACCACTTTCTTCTCCTGCAGCGATGGCATTTTCCTCCATCATGACTGGACCCAAATATTTGAACCCTACTGGGGTGTCTATGACGTCTACCTCGTGGAGTTCCCCCAATTTGTTTATCACATTTGTCATAGTTATGGATTTAATAATGGGACCTTTCATCTCCAAGTTTTCAAGAAGATGTTTACAGATCAAGGCGAAGGCTTGAAGAGTAGAAATGTAATTACCATTTTCGTCCAGCAATCCCAGTCTATCCCCATCGCCGTCGGTAGCCAGACCCACGTCGAAATTTGAACCCTCGATAAAATCTTTTAATGGTTTCAGGTTTTTTTCTATGGGTTCAGGTTGAATCATATTTGGGAAATTGGGATTATATTCATCTCTTATCTCCACAACCCTACTGGTTCCACCTTCGATTAGTTTTGTGAAATATTTCGACCCTGCACCATGCATAGAATCGACAGCGATATTTAGACCTGCGTTTCTGATTCGAGTTAGATTAACCAGCTCTGCTATGTGATTTAGATATGTCGGTTCAGGATCAATTTTTTCCAGTAATCCGATCTTTTCTGCACTAGCAATGGGCATAGTAGGGATTTGTTCTGAATCTTCTATATCAGATATGTAGGTTTCAATTTCTGAAGTTATCTCCGGGGATGCACTACCCCCGTAAGATGGTTTAAATTTGAACCCATTCCATTCTTTTGAGTTGTGACTGGCTGTGATAACTACACCTGCCCCACATTCTCTTAATACTAGGTTGTAACTTAGAACAGGGGTAGGGCAGGGCTTCTCGCATAATACAACAGGTATTTGATTACCTGTTGCCACTTCAGCAACCGTTTTGGCGAAAATTTCAGAATTTAATCTTGTGTCATATCCGATAATTAGTCCATTTTGGCCCATGCCACGATCTGACATGAAATTGCAGACAGCCTGAGCACATATTTTGACATTTTCTACTGAGAAGTCTTCTGACATCAGGGCTCTCCAGCCGTCTGTGCCAAATCGTATAGTCAAAAATGCTCTCCGTTAATTAAAGGCCTATGGACTTCTTTATGTCTTCTGCTTTATTTGTTTGTTCCCAAGGCAATTCAATGTCTGTTCTACCAAAGTGCCCATAGGATGCGGTTTGATAATATATCGGCCTTCTTAGATCTAAGTCTCTTATGATTGCGCCTGGTCTTAAGTCAAAATGTGTTTCTACTATCTGATCAATTTGCTGGTTCGAAATTTTGTTCGTACCGAAGGTTTCAACTGACACAGATATGGGAGCAGACACTCCAATTGCGTATGAGACTTGGACCTCCGCTTGAGTTGCTACTCCTGCTGCTACTAGATTTTTCGCGACCCATCTTGCAGCATATGCAGCCGACCTATCAACCTTTGTCGGATCTTTTCCTGAGAATGCACCACCACCATGTCTTGCCATTCCACCATAAGTGTCAACCAATATTTTTCTTCCAGTCAATCCTGTATCCCCTACCGGTCCTCCTATAACAAACCTTCCAGATGGGTTCACGATGAATCGAGTATCTATAAGTAAATCGTTAGGGATAATTTCCCTGGCGACCTTTTCGATAAGATCTTTTTCAATAGTGTCGTTTGCAACCTCAGGATTATGCTGATTGCTGAGCAGGACGGTGTGGACGCGTTTAGGGATTCCTTTGGAATATTCGACCGTTACTTGGGACTTACCGTCTGGCCTAAGATACTTAAGTTCCCCACTTTTTCTCACATCAGAGAGTTTTTTAGTCAGTCGATGAGAAAGCGCCATGGGCAAAGGCATTAATTCTGGGGTTTCGTCACATGCATAGCCAACCATCATTCCTTGGTCTCCCGCTCCTAGGGATTCAACTTCATCGTCCGACATAGTGGAGGATCTCGTTTCCAAAGCATTGCTGACACCTGCAGATATGTCAGATGATTGTTCATCGATGGCAACCATGACGCCACAGGACTGGTAGTCGAACCCGTATGAAGGGTCGGTATAGCCGATGTTTTTAAGGGTGTTTCTAACTAATCCAGGAATATCCACATATCCTTCAGATATACTGATTTCTCCCATTACAACCACCAAACCGGTGGTACACGCTACCTCACATGCTACTCTAGCCCTTGGGTCTAATTTGATCATTGCGTCTAAGACGCCGTCGGAAATCTGGTCACATATTTTGTCGGGATGACCTTCAGTTACTGATTCCGAAGTGAATAAGTAGGATTCTGATTCCATAAAATTTAAAGTCATTATCAAGTCTCCAAGTCATAAAACGGCGAATTTATTTTTGATTAGGTACCTACATTCCAGCTGTTTAGGTATTTGTTTTGCTCAGCGGTTAACTCGTCGATCTCTATTCCCATAGCTAGTAATTTTAATCTTCCTACTTCGCTGTCAATTTCTTTTGGAACAACATAAACTTGGTTTTCCAAGTTTTTATATTCGGTAGCTACAAATTCAGCTGACAGTGACTGGTCAGCGAAACTCATATCCATCACAGCTGAAGGGTGTCCTTCGGCTGCCGCCAAATTTATCAGTCTTCCTTCACCTAGCAAATTGATACGGCGACCATTGGTTAAAATATATTGCTCCACGTATGGCTTGACTTCACTTTTGCTATCTGAAATTTCATCAAGTCCTTCAATGTCAATTTCAACGTTGAAATGACCGCTATTTGCTAATAAAGCCCCGTCTTTCATATCCACAACATGTTTAGCATCAATCGCTTTCATTCCTCCTGTCACAGTTATGAATATGTCGCCAATCTTGGAAGCATCCTCCATTTTCATCACCTGATGACCATCCATTGCTGCTTCGAGAGCTCTTATTGAATCAACTTCACAGATTACGGTATTGGCTCCCATGCCCCTGGCCCTCATTGCCACACCACGCCCACACCATCCATATCCGATAACTACAACTGTTTTACCAGCCCACAGAACATTTGTGGCCCGAGTTATTCCGTCCAGAGTGCTTTGACCCGTACCGTATCGATTATCGAAAAAATGTTTAGTGTCTGCATCGTTTACGGCAATAACTGGGTACCTAAGATTTCCCTCATCGGCCAAACTTTTTAATCTTATGACTCCCGTTGTAGTTTCTTCTGTTCCCCCTATGATGTTTTCCATCAAATCTGTTCGTTCACCGTGTAAGGTTGCAACCAAGTCAGCACCGTCGTCCATCGTTATGTGTGGTTTGGTAGATAATACTGAGATGATGTGATCGTAGTAAGTGTCTGTATTTTCACCTTTTATTGCAAAAGTAGGTATTCCATATTCTGACACCAAGGCTGCTGCTACATCATCTTGGGTGCTAAGTGGGTTACTCGCACACAAAAATACATCAGCCCCGCCGTCACGTAGTGTGATAGCTAAATTAGCGGTCTCGGTAGTAACATGAAGACATCCTGCCACCCTAAGTCCCTTTAAAGGCTTTTCTTTTACGAAACGCTCTTTAATCTGTCTGAGAACTGGCATTTCACGTTCAGCCCAATTAATTCGCCGAATCCCTTCAGATGCCAGAGAAATATCCTTTACGTCTCCCGGAAAGTTTTTAGTTCCCAATCTTTTCTCCTGTCTTTGTGTTTATAAATAATTTTTCGCTATTTTCTAGAGGTTCAAAATAAGTCATACCGGAGATACCACGAAACCGATCTTCAATTTCCAGTTTAGTCAGTTCTCCAACTCGTTCCGTACTAAATCCTTCAACTGCAAAAGATCCCATAACAGAAGCGACAACAGTGGCTCTCCGCATTGATTCGGGAGAAAAATCATTTGTACTGGACAAATATCCCATAAAGCCTCCAGCGAATGAATCACCTGCTCCTGTTGGGTCTATAACATCTTGTACAGGAAACGCCGGTACAGAAAATATATCTCCTTCATTAAACATCAGAACACCGTATTCTCCTCTTTTAACAAGGACAATTCGTGGTCCCATTTCTCGTACAGTTTGGGCTGCAGCAAATATAGTTGATTTAGATGTGAATGATTTTATTTCCGTTTCATCCATAAAAAGAACGTCTACATTTTCAATAGTATTCTGTAGGTTGTCTCTGTGGTCATTGATCCAGTAGTCCATGGTGTCTAGAGCTACAATTTTTGGCTTTGGATTCATCTGTTTCAGTACTTGAGATTGTAATACGGGGTCTATATTTGCAAGAAATAGCAATGGATGTGAAATGTTATTTTTTCCTATAGACGGAGAAAAATCAGCAAAGACGTTTAATTGAGTGTCTACGGTTTCACGTGAGTTTAAATTTTGTGTGTCATATATCCCTTCCCAGCGAAAGGTTTTACCTTTTGCAGTTTCGAGGCCGCTTATATCTATCTCTCTGGCACTCAAAGTTTTTCTGTTTACTTCTGAAAAGTCTTCCCCGACTACAGCTACCAAACTAACCTCTGTGAAATAGCTGGCTGAAGCGCTGAAATACAAGGCAGAGCCTCCAAGGGAATTTGTCCTTGCACCTGCCGCAGTTTTGACTGAATCAAAGGCCACTGAGCCTACAACTAATAAAGACATATGTTATAAGTCGGTACCTTGGCTGGTTGGGTGCCCGCGTTCAATCCATGTAGGAGTACCTTCCTCTATGTTATAGAGTTTTGAGGAGTCGTATCCCATTGAAGCTGCCATTTCACATGCCAGGCCACTTCTAACTCCTGCGGCACATATGAACATGAGGTCTTTGTCTTTAGGGAGCTCATCTATTCGTGCTAGCACGTCATCGACAGTTATGAATAAGGCACCTTTCACATGACCTTCAATATATTCGTCGGTCCTTCGTACATCTACAAAGACCACATCTTCATTGCCATGTAGTTCAGCAGCTTCATCTACAGAAATCCTTACGTAAGGTTCACCTTCAATTTGCTTAGGCATTTCGCACTCCTTTGGTTTTAGTTTGGTATATATTTTTTTACTAATAAACTTAATTTTTTTGCTATTTCTTGATTGTTGAGAATTCTTTGGGTAACCAGTGCCTCTCGCAAAGATTCATTGCATTCACATTTCTCAGATATTAGATTAATATTCTCAGCTATTTTATTGATAAGTTTTTTTGATGTGTTCACATTTTGTTTTAAATTATTGATAACCATACTGGCATTTACATTTTCTTGACCATCTTTCCAGCAGTCATAATCTGTGACAAGGGCTATAGTGGAATAGCACATCTCAGCCTCTCGGGCTAATTTCGCTTCTGGAATGGCTGTCATTCCGATGATGTCGCACCCCCACATGCGGTATAAATTAGACTCAGCCTTTGTGGAAAATTGAGGTCCCTCGATTGCTACATAAGTTCCAGATGCATGCCTTTCTATCTTAAGCTCTTCGCAAAAAGATCCAATAAGTGTTGAAAGATTTAGGCAAAAAGGGTTTGCGAAACTTATATGAGCAACAAGTCCGTCTCCAAAAAAAGTATTTTCTCGCGTTTTTGTCCGGTCAATCAATTGATCTGGTATGACTACATCCATAGGTTTAATATTTTCGTTCAGGCTTCCTACTGCTGACACCGACACTATTTTTTTAACTCCTAAAGTTTTGAGAGCGTAGATATTAGCCCTGTATGGTACTTCCGACGGCAGCAAGGAATGTTTAGTCCCATGCCTTGGGATAAAAGCCATTTTAATGTTTCCCAAGGTACCTATTGTAATTGCTGAACTGGGACTACCAAAAGGAGTTTCGATTTCGATGGTCTCGATGTTTTTGAGACCTTCCAATTCATAAACTCCTGATCCTCCGATGAAACCTGCTTGGATCAAATTGTTATTTTGAGTTTTGATAATTTTTCACCAAAAAAAAACTTCCCAAAGAGAGAAGTTACTGAATTAATTAAAGATTTTTCTCTCATCTTTCGGGTACTTTAATCTCCCGCTGGAATTGGCACCGTATTTTCATAAATTTTCTTAGCATTTATGCAAGTCGGTTGCCGGGCGTCCAAGGGCCAGTCCCTCAGCCACTCTAGATAAGCTTTGGCTATTTAGTTTGTGGAAAAATCGTACATTAGAGCGTTAATTCAGTCAATTTCATCGTAGGCTAAATATAGGTTCAGTGTCGTACACGGGATTTCCTAGCAAAGGACGCAGATAAGATTTAAATAAATCGCTGGTATTTCCTTGTTTGTCAGGCCTGTATTCTTCTGGCAAATATTTGGTTTTCCCTGCTACTTCTTTTAGATCAGCGTATTCTATGGAATAGTTGTAGTCTGGCTTATCCGACCTTGAAATAGTCAGTATAATTTCACTCATATCAGATCGAGAAATTTCCACTGCCTTTTCACCTATTTTGTAGGCTTCTTTTTGATCTGTTGTTGAGATTGAGTCCATCAGGGAACGTTGGATCGTACCAGGTTTTTCCCATCTGCATCTTACTCCTATTTGTTGCTCGACGAGTTGTGATAAATATTTGCTAGGGCTTTCAAAATAATTGTGCCCGAAATCGTCTGTGAGTATCGGCAGCTGTTGGTCGCTTAAAGTACCTTCTATAGATCTGATTTTTTCTGAGATCACTCCGACCGCGTACCCATTATTTCTGTAAGAGGTTTCAATAGAAATAAGGAAGTCTTTTTCGGAGAATGGAACCTCTGGGATTCCTATAAAGTGGGGGGCGTCTCTGTTAGTTTTCTTATAGAAGGAACTGGCTGCTGCCAACCAACCTGAATCTCTGCCCATAACTTCAATTATGCAAATAGGGGAGTTTACTCCCATTGATTCTGCATCTCGACCAGCACCAAATGTCGCTTGGCTTATGAATCTGGCAGCACTACCATAACCTGGACAATGATCGGTTATAACTATGTCGTTGTCGATAGTCTTAGGCAAATTAATGACTTGCAACTCGTAATCGATCTTTTGGGCTGCAACTGACACATTCAGTCCAGTCTCGGCCGAATCATTACCACCTATAATGTGAAAAATTCTTATGTCATGAGATTGCAAGGTTTTCAATAAAGGTTCAAAATCATCAGAGAGCAATTTGTGTCTGCTACTTCCCAATGCAGCGCCAGGAATTTTTGCCAAGGATTCTAACTGAGAGTTAGATATATCAGTAATATCAGGTATTTTGCCAGATATCGCGCCTTCAATCCCATGAACACTCCCATAAATGCGGCTTTTTGGGTAGAGTTTTTGACTGTTTTTGATAAGGCCAGCCAAGGTACTGTTTATAACGGGGGTTGACCCTCCGGATTGCATAACGAGTATATTTCCAGATGGTGTTGTCATATTTTGCTGCTGATTACTAAGTAAATTATTTAATAGAAGTCATCTTTTTTGATAAATCTATTAGATCATCCACGACTATATCTATGTAATCTTCTTTTTCGTAATCAACAATTGTATTTGTTCCATGCTCATTGGGTCTAGGAACATAAGCAGTCATCATCCCGTTACTTTTGGCCGCCTTCAAGTCATTTTTATGGGCAGCGACCATCATGACTTGATCTATTGGAAATCCAAGATATTCCCCTGTACTCAAGTAGGCTTCAGCGTCTGGTTTGTAGTGTCTAGCAATTTCAGCAGAAAGAACCGTGTCCCAAGGCAAACCACCATATTTGGCCATATTGACCAGCAAGGCAACGTTTCCATTTGAAAGAGTGCTTATTACATAATCCTTTTTAAGGAGAGTGAGACCTTCTACTGAGTCGGGCCAAGGATCGAGCCTATGCCAGGCTCTGTTGAGATATTCGGCTTCTTCTTCTGTCAGGTTGGTAATTTGATGCCGTAGGAGCATTTCATCGAGTATTAACCTGTGGAGATTGTCTATTTTCGTCCATGGAAGTTCACCAGTCCGAACTTTATTCATTGAGGGCTGGTATCCTGATCTCCATTCATCAGCGAATTTATCCCAATCCAAGGTGAATCCTTTTTTAAGACCCATTTTCTTTATCTCTCTGGCAACGCTACTACGCCAATCAACTACCGTTCCGAACACGTCAAACGTCATCGCTTTTACTTTGGATAGGTTATTTTCGTCCATTTAATTAATCACCTCAAATAGTTATTATTCTGCAAATTTTGCTGCTACATGTCTACGCTGAATTTTGCCAGTGGCAGTACGAGGAAGTTCATCCACTATGTATACACGGTCTGGGATCTTGAAATCTGCTAAATGTTGACCGCAAAAAGCCTGAATGTCACTTTCAGTTGTACTGGAAGATATCACTACTGCTGCTTGGACGGCTTCTCCATATTTTTCGTCCGGTACACCAAAGCATACTGCCTCTGATACCCCAGGGTGTTGTAGGATTGCCGCATCCACCTCCAGGGGAGAGATTTTTTCTCCAGCTCGGTTGATTAATTCCTTTAGTCTTCCGGTCAAAGTAAGTATCGATTCTGTAGATAAAATGCCTTGGTCTCCAGTCCTAAACCAGCCATTTGTAAATGCTTCTAGATTTGCCTCTGGATTGTTGTGGTAACCATGAGTGACGTTTGGTCCCTTAATAACTACCTCTCCTGTTTTGTTGGTACCCAAAAGAACTCCATCTTCATTCATGATACCGATCTCCACCCCAGTGCCACTCCCAACTGTACCTGGGTTTCTGGCCCCTGGAGGTAAAAGATTTGATGACATTTGGTGTGATGCTTCTGTCATACCGTAGGCCTCCAACACCGGTGCCCCGAACCTATCCTCAAGTTGATTAAAAACTGAAGGTGCCAAGGCTGCTGAACATGACCGGATGAAACGAAAGGATTCTTTAGGAGCGTTATCTTCATCGGCTCTCATAAGCAATATTTGATGAATGGTGGGGACTGCGGAATACCATGTAGCGTTAGTTTCCTTTTGTATTTTCCAGAAACTACCTGCACTGAACCTAGAGGGGATAACCATGCTGCCACCACTTTTCAGAGCCGACAATGAAACCCCTATAAGTCCGTGGACATGAAATAGAGGCATGACCACCATAGCTAAGTCATCCTGCGTAAGCCTGTAGGTATTCACAATATTTTCTAAAGATGCCATGAGGTTGCCATGAGTGAGCGGAACTCCTTTTGGCCGACTGGTAGTTCCAGATGTGTGAAGGAAAAGAGCTATATCATCATCTGATGGAGTTTCTACAGATGACCTTGCGGTTAATAGAGAACCTGATTTAGATATTGACAACTGACCGTCACTGTCCAATACGGCGGTCGCGATTGGTATATCTAGTTCGGTTGCCGCATCCTTCGCAGTGTCCGCATTTGGAGAAATGATTACTAATTGTGATTCGGTATCTTCCATGTAGAATTTAAATTCTTCATTTGTGTACGCTGGGTTAAGAGGAGCTGCTATTGCCCCAGTGCCCGTCACCGCGAGAAATGTGATCATAAAATCGAGACTGTTTTCTAGCACTATTGAGACAGTCCGTCCTTTTTCTACTCCTGCAGCGGAGAGTGTTTCCGAGATTCGCTCTATTTGATCAGCGAATTGGCCGTATGTTGTAGTTGGCCCATTAGGTATCAATATTGCGTTTTTCCCCGTTGGGTGATTTGCGATTAAATTTGATAATGTAGACAAGTTAATTCCTCCTTGGGAACTAGGTAACAGAATTGTACTGAATCGAAGGAATACCGCAACCTTGGTTATCCATTCATTTTTCTGTGCCATTTTATGGTGTCGGCTATACCTTGCTCTAGAGACATTCTTGGGGTCCAATTCAGCAACTCAGCAGCTTTTTCTATGCTTGCGAATGCTCCGGCTGTATCCCCGGCTCGCGATGGGGCTTTTATGGTCGTTATTTGACTGCCATATACTTCCTCAAAAATTTCTATGAATTCCAATACAGTCGTGGGATTCCCGCCGCCAACATTTATTTTTTCAAAATTGGATTCGGAAGGAAATGTAGAATCCAAAAATTCCAAAGCAGCTATGTGAGCCTGAGCTAGATCCCAGACATGAATATAATCCCTCACTCCTGTTCCATCTTTGGTGGGCCAGTTAAAGCCAGTGATCTTGATGTCATTTGTTATTCCTTCCGCCACCCTGACTAAATTTCCCAGAAGGTGCGAGGTGTTGGTTAAGCCAGGTCCACATCTCATCTTCGGATCAGCCCCAATGGGGTTGAAGTATCTCAAGGCAACGGCCTTCATACCGAAGGCCTTGCAAAAATCCTCTAATATCATTTCTAGAACCAGCTTATTTTTAGCGTAGGGGCTTAATGGCTTTAAAGGAGAATTTTCATTGACAATTTCTCCATTGTTGGCTTCATATATCGAGGCACTGGAGCTGAATAGAATTTTGTTGATTCCGAAGGAGTTTAGATTCGTAAAGAGTTCAAGCGACTTGCTTACATTTTCATAATAATATTGATCAGGATGCATAACTGACTCAGGCACAAGGATTTTTCCGGCGCAATGGACCACACTTTGGAGGTCAGAATGTTGGTTGATGATAGCCTTTATCAGATTTTTGTCAGCGATATCTCCAACATATGATGGGAACTGTTTTACTAGCTGCGGAGATCCTGTGGTCATAGAGTCCATTATGATCGGTTGATGTCCGTGATCTGATAAAACATGGCTAACCATGCTCCCAATATACCCAGCTCCCCCAGTTATTAATACTTTCAACTCACGTCCTTCCTCGATTTTCAGCTATGTAACAATTTGCGTTGCTTTTCAGGGTCTCTTAACAAACCCTAATATTTAATTTAATTCTATTATGTTAGGGTTGTGTCAAGAGAATATTTTGTTTGTTTTAGGCGGGAGCATTGGCATGATATATGAATTACGTACCTACGACATCAAACCCAGGACGGTGGACCAGTTTGGTGAAAATACTAAGCTTAAATTGGAGGGACGGCTGAAATTTTCTGATTTGGGAGGGTTTTGGTATACGGAAATAGGGCCACTTAACCAAGTAGTGCATATATGGCCGTATGATGATGCAAATCATAGAGCCGAGACTAGATACAAGGCTGTATCAGAAGGAGATTGGCCGCCTGATAATGATGAAATAGTTTTAAATATGAACAGTGAAATTATGCTGCCAGCACCTTTTATGAGACCACTTGAACCCCAAAATATCGGTCCAGTATATGAGATGAGAGTCTATACGTATAAACCAGGCGAAATTCCCAAAGTATTAGATGCATGGGGTGGGGCGATCGAAAAAAGGGAGGAATATTCTCCGTTGGTAGGTTGTTGGTACTCGGACGTTGGTGATCTAAACAAATTTATACACATGTGGGCATATGATTCCTTGGAGAGTCGGACAAATATTAGAACAGAGACCATAAAGCAAGGAATATGGCCCCCTAAGGGAGGCATTGCTCCTCTCAAGCAAGAAAATAAAATATTGTTACCTTTTGATTTCTCGCCGCTTCAATAAGATTTAAACATTTTGGAACCGCGACGGACTAAAAGAAGTTATGTCAATTTTTGGATTATGGCCTGTTATAAGTTGTGAGATTATGGTGCCCATAGCCGGACCGAGTAAAATACCCTTTCTGCCTGTACCTGTAGCTAAAAAAATATTTTCATCGTTTGCAATTGGACCTAAAATAATTTTGCCATCTATTGGAAGTGGTCTCAAGCAAGCTGTATGTTGCACAAGGGTGGCCTCTTCCAAATGTGGGATCATCTTTGTCAGGGCTTGGATAACTAGGTCTCGGCCAGCTGTTGTTGGTTTGTCATCGAAGCCAACGTCTTCTTCGGTCGTGCCGGCCCACAGAAGACCATCTGGCTTTGTACATGCATAATTTCCGTTCCATCCAACAGAACATGTAATGTCGACATTAGGGGAATTAAGTCTGACTATCTGACCTTTTAAAGGTTTTATTGGTACGTCTATACCTAACCAATCCGCTGTATTAATCATCCAAGGCCCCATGGCCAAGACCACATTTTTGCAAGCAACAGAACCACTTTCTGTGGTTACCTGAAGTTCAGATCCGTTACGTACCACATTTATCACGTTTCCATGGCTGATATTGACTCCCAGCAGTTCACAGCCTTGTGTCAACGCTAACATCAATTTATATGGTTCTATGTCAGCGACCCCCTCTGTATGAACAGCACCTAAAATTTCATTAGAGATATGAGGTATGACTTTTAAAGCTTCATCGCTGCTGAGCCATTCGACCTTGTATCCCTTTTCGTCTGCTCTCCATTCGACTTGTTCCTTTGCTTTGACAGCCTCTGGTTCAGTGAAAATTAAATCTAAAGCAGGCCGAAATCGATGGTCTGTTTGTATGCCAGTGGTCTCAACTAATTCTTTTGCGAATAAGTTATGCACATCCATACCTATTCGGGCTATTTCTAGCTCCGGTAAGATATCTTCAGCATTCCCTGCCTCACCTAACGGGCTTAGGCTTCCGTACGCAAATCCTGAGGCGTGGCTGCCAATGGAATCCCTTTCTATGACATTTACAGATAGTCCTGATTTGGCCAGAAAATAGGCGGAGGATAGTCCAACTATTCCTCCTCCAACAATACAAACATCATGTGCCATATCAGAATTTATACTTGGGTTTCTATTTCCGTTAAAGCTGAATCAAGCTGGGATACGAAATGATCTATCTCATTTTTTGTGATACATAGTGGTGGTGCAATGGGTATGGTATCTCCAGCTCTGCCAAGGATCATATGTTTTTGTAAAATGGCCGTAAGTTTGTCATATAACTTGAATTCGGTGTCAAACTTTTCCTTACTTTCTCTATCCTTTACTAGTTCAACTGCGCTCAGTAGTCCTTTACCACCACGAATATCACCAACTATTTTGTGGTCGTATAATGGCTGCAATTGTTCATACATGTAGCTCCCCATAGTAGCTGCGTTATCAACTATGTTTTCATTTTCCATGATGTCTAGGTTTGCAATAGCTGCAGCACATGATGCTGGATTTCCTCCGAACGTAATGAGGTGCCGAAATGTATCGTCATCATCTCCCTCGAAGGCCGACGCGATCTTTTTGCTAGCAATTGCGGCCCCGATCGGTAGGTAACCACTCGTGAGAGCCTTTGCAACAGTAGTAATGTCTGGTTTAACGTTCCAGTGTTCGGTGGCAAACATTTTGCCGGTTCGCCCAAAGGCATTTATGACTTCGTCGCATATCATTACAACACCGTATTTGTCACAAATTGCTCGTACTGTAGGCCAGTATTCAGGGTGAGGTATATGGATACCCGATGCTGCTGAAATAGGTTCTCCAATGAATGCGGCAACAGTCGATGGTCCTTCATGAAGGATGGCTCTTTCTAGATCTTTTGCACATTGTAATGTGCAGCCTCCCTCGGCGCTACAGCATCGTCCTCTGTATGCATCTGGCTGTTCTATATGGATATTGCCAGGCATCAGAGGTCCATAATTAATTGGGGCTGCTATGCCCCCGCCACCGAGACTCATGCAGGCATGAGTGGCCCCATGATACGAACCTTTCCGGCTTATAACTTTATACCTTGTAGGTTCCCCTATATTCTTTTGATAATTTTTTGCCATCTTGAGGGCAGTTTCGACAGCTTCAGAACCCCCACTGACAAAATAGACCCTTGATTCTTTGTCCGGGGCTATCCTTGCAACCCTTCCGGCTAATTCCGCAGTGACAGGGGTGAGGGTGCCGCCCGGTGAGTAGGAGATCCCTTGCATCTGTTCGTATACTGCATCAGCGATTTCTTTCCTTCCGTGGCCTATGTTAACCAGCCACATTCCAGATAAAGTGTCAAACCATTCGTTTCCTTCTACGTCGTAAACCCACACTCCCTTTGAATCACTTACAAGTTTCAGACCGTTGTCGCCAAACATATCGTTAGTTTGTCGGGCGTGAGGCCAAAAATGTTCAGTAGCCTGTTGCTTCAGTTCTTCAATTACTTCTCCAGATAAAGCAGTTGTTGTTGCCATCGGTTCTCCCCTTTTCGCGCTGATCCTATATAACTACGTAGCTTTTCCTATTCTAAACACTTTTGATCCACATGCTCCACATTTTCCTTGGGTAGCGGCTCTCCCATTCTTAAGGGTTATTTCCTTTGGGTCTTTGATTTCATGTGGACCTTTACACTTAAGGCAGTAGGCTTCCAAAACTTTGCACCTCTTAAATATCGGTAATTTTTCAGACTCTGCCAAACCGTCTGTTTGGAGAATCTAATTCAGAAAGTTTCGGAATTATATATATCATTCCGTTATCCGAACACCCCTAAATCCCTAATTTAAATGTTTGACTGGACCAAAATCATGTTTTGAAAGGTCTGCTAATCTGAAATTATCTCTTTCAAAAGGTTATATTGGTGATTTAGGGGTCTTCTTTATTACAATCGTATTCCCGGAGGTTGTAGGAAATGGTAAAAAAAAGAATTTTAATTACTGGAGTATCTGGTTTAGTAGGTACCGTATTGGCAGCATCATTAAAAAAAGATCATGAAGTGTCAGGGGTAGATTTAATAGAATCTAAACTGGTCCCTACTCTAAAGGCTGATTGTTCTGATATTGAGGAAATACTGCCGGCTTTTTCGGGTATTGATACGGTAATAGACCTTGCTAGTAATCCTAGTCAGTTTAGTGAATGGGATGTCATTCATGATGTTAATTTGAGATGTACAGCGAATGCCTTGGAAGCAGCAAAAATTTGCGGCGTGAAAAGAGTTATATTTGCAAGCTCAAACCATGCTACTGGTATGTATGAAACGGATGATCCGTATAAAAAAATAGTGAACGGTGATTATACTGGCCTTGAGTCTGATTCTATTCCCTTGGTTACGACTGAAATGCCAGTTAGACCTGACGGTCCTTATGGAATTGCCAAAGCCTTTGGTGAGGCAGCAGGACGATTTTATTCAGATCAATATGGTTTAAGTTCACTGTCAGTCCGTATAGGAACCCTAAACATCGAAGGGAAACCAACAAATCAAAGGCAATTTGCCACTCTTCTCAGCCATCATGATCTGGTTAACTTATTCTCTAAATGCATTGAAGCTCCCTACGAATTGAAATTTGGGATTTACTATGGTGTTTCCAATAACAAATGGAGGTTTTGGGATATAAGTAATTCTGAAGCGCAACTAGGGTATAAACCAAGTGATGATGCGGAGAGTTGGCGTGGAGAGTCATTGACCAGCATTTGATTAGGTAAATATAATGCAATTAGCTAGAAATTATTTATTTTTGAAGGAAAAGGTTGTCTAGTGGAACAGGTTTTAACTCCTCCACCGATAATTGACCAATTTAAGCAAAATGATGTTACCCATGTCATTTGGTTGCCAGATAGTGAAACGAATTTCATGTATGAGTTGATGACTAGGGAAGAGGGATTGAAAATAGTCCCAGTGTGTAGAGAAGGGGAATCGATGGCAATAGCAGCGGGCATATGGGTCGGTGGCCAGAAGCCGGTGGTTTTGATTCAAAACACTGGCATGTTTGAGTCAGGAGATTCTATTCGTGGTTTAGGAATAGATCTGGAGTTCCCTCTTGTAATGATGATTGGTTATAGGGGTTGGACTAGACACGGAATAACTAAAGATTCTGCCGCCCGTTTTACAGAGCCGATATTGCACGCATATGGAATCAATTATTATTTGATCGAATCTAATGATGATGTAGGTAGGATAAGTGATGCTTTTGAAGAAGCGGAACGGACTCGAAAGCCAGTAGCTTGTTTATTGGGAGCGGAATATAGTTAGCTTCGTAATTATCTGAAATTGTTTTCCATATCTATCACTTTACCTAATCTTCGAGCGTGTCTTTCTTCATTTGTATATTTTGCAGATGTGAATGCAGAGACTAATTCTCTAACGACTTCACTTCCGACGATTCGTGAACCTAAACAGAGGACGTTCATGTTGTCGTGCTCAACACCCTGGTGAGCAGAATATATGTCGTGACACACCGCCGCTCGAATACCTTTCACTTTGTTAGCAGCTACAGAAGCCCCTACCCCACTACCACAAACCATAATTCCTCGTTCTGTATCTCCAGTAGACACACTATTCGCTAAAGGTTTTGCGTAATCTGGATAATCATCCAAAGGATCCATGGAATGAGGTCCTATATCAATAACCTCATGGCCGTTTTGTCTTAGTAGTTTTTTTATTTCGTTTTTTAATTCGTAACCATTATGGTCGGCGGCAACTGAAATTCTCATCAGTCTTACCTCCAGTTGCACTATTGTCTTATTTAATTTACACAAAGAGTTTAGGATTCCATCTATATTGCAGTCAACGTTCTACCCACAAATTTCTAATGTTAGAATCATTTTTAAGTTCGAGGAGGTTAACCATGACTGTAAGTCGCTTCGTAATAGAAAATAGAGCGTTACTTGAAAACGGGAAGGAATATGGTGATATTGGTACTTATGATCAACTCATCGGAAAAGTGCACTTCGAGGTAGACCCGTTCTCTGAAGCTAACGTGAGGATAGTCGATATTCAATTAGCACCTCGCAACATCAATGGTAAAGTTGAGTTTTCGGCGGATTTTCTGATCCTGACTCCGTCCGATCCTATTAAAGGAAATGGGACAATGCTCTTGGACGTAGTGAATAGGGGTAATAAGACGGTATTAGCTGGTTTTAATAGCGCGGATAGGCCCCTAGATCCTAGTTCGCCTATTGATTCTGGTAATGGCTTCCTAATGAAAGAGGGTTACACGGTGATGTTCTGTGGATGGCAAGCGGATGTCCCAGATATTCCAGGATTAATAGGTCTTTCAGTGCCAGAGGCATATTTAAACGGGGAGCAACTAACTGGAAAAATTATGAATCAGTATCAAGCCAATATTGATACTTCTGTGTTTCCTCTTGCTGACCGGTATCATTTGAAAAATTCTGCAGCTGATGAAGCTGAGCTAGAAGCAGAGTTAATGGTTCAAGATCAGCCGAATGGGACTCCTAAAATTATTGACAGAGAGAAGTGGTCCCTTGTTAGAGTGGAGGATTCTGAAGTTGAACCAGATGCTTCTCATGTCCACCTTCAAGGAGGATTTGAACTAGGTAGGATATATAAATTGGTTTATACGGCGAAAGGGAGTCGTATTGTTGGTCTTGGGTTTGCTGCAGTCAGGGATATTTGCTCCTTTATTAAGTATGCTTCGGAGGAAGATGGCAACCTGCTTGAAGGGAATATAGACCATGCAATATCCTATGGAGTATCTCAGACCGGTAGGTTTCTCAGGCAATACATACACACCGGAATGAATCTTGATGAATCATCTAGGCCAAGTATGGATGGGATAATTGCTCATGTTGGTGGAGGGATGCGTGGAGAATTTAATCTACGTTTCGGACAACCCTCCAAGGATGTTTGTTACATTATGCCAGAGCTTTTCCCTTTCACGGATACTAGACAGAAGGATTCCATAGCAGGAAAGCAAGGCGGTTTGCTTGATCGAATGATTGACCAAGAAAATGTCCCGAAAATAATGTTTACAAACAGTTCAGCTGAGTATTGGCGAGGGGACGCTGCTTTAATCCATACCAATATTGATAATAATAGTGATGCCCTGGAGCATAAAAATGTGAGGCGCTATCATTTCTCTGGTACTCAACATGGTTCAGGTAAGTATCCTTTAGAGACGGTTAGAGATTCAGATTCAGTTAGAGGAAACTTGCCTTTTAATGGAGTCAATTACACTCCTATATTGAGAGGATGTTTATCCAATATGAATGACTGGGTTAAGGGTAAAAATGAACCACCACCAAGTAGTCACCCTAGACAGGATGATGGATCAGCAGTTGAGACAAAAGATCTTATTGGAAAATTCGCGGGAATTCCTGGAATCAGACTTCCGGATCGAGTATTGAACCCAATGAGACTTGACTATGGCAACGAACAGCACTTGGGTAGAACAATTAAGCTTCCTCCTGATCAAGGTGAAACATATCCAGCATTCGTTTCTGATGTGGACCAGACTTTGAATGAAATAGCAGGTATACGTCTTCCTGATGTTAGCGTCCCTGTAACCACTAATACGGGCTGGAACACTAGGCATCCATTAATTGGAAATGAGGGTCTTTTTATTGGAATAACTGGCGGGTTGGCTGGATGGACAGTGCCACTGCCTCCGACAGATATCGAAAAGGAAGAAAAAGGAGATCCGAGGCCTTCCATCGAGAGTCTTTACGACAGTAAGGAAAGTTATATACGCAAGGTACGGGAGGCGACTCGGACACTAATTGAGGAAAGATATATTTTAGAGGAAGACTTTGAAAATATTGTTCATGTTTGTGAACAAAAATATGATGAATATAGTGCCAGTAAATAAGTAAGAAAAACACCCGGAAAATTCAAATGCAGATAGTTCAAACAAGTGATAACTGGCTTTCGAAAGAATCACTCTTTAAACATCTAGATGACTTGGCTGAAAATACTTATACAGACCGAACTGTTTATCTTGCAGCTAATTTTGAGGAAAATAAATCTGTAACTCCAAAGATCGCTGGGCCGGTCATAGAAGCTGTTGTAAACGAGGTTGGCTCTAGCGATACAGGAATGGTCCTGTTTAGACGAGAAGAGGAGCTGACAGTAATAGAACCGCCCCTTCCTTTTACAATGGATGCAATTACGCAGGATCAGGATACTTTACTTCTGGAGGATGTATTTGAGGTGCCCAAATTGGTAGCGGTTATTTTGGTTAGATTGGGACGATATGCAGTCGCACTAATGGAAGGTCAGGAGTTGATCGATACCAAAACAGAAGGTCGGCGAATGAAAAATCGCCACAAGGCTGGAGGTTCTTCTCAGAGAAGATTTGAAAGAAGTCGAGAAAGGTTGATTCGAGAGTTATATGACAAAGTCTGCGAAGTGTCCAAACGGATATTGGAACCAAGAATCCAAGATATAGATTACCTTTTCCTCGGGGGGGAAAAGCATACTTTGAATGGGTTTAAAAAAAGGTGTGGATTTCTTGATAATTTTGATGGGAAAATCATGTCAAGGTTGATCAATGTAGATGAGCCTAATAGTGATGCCTTGAAATTATTGAGCGGGGAAATTTATAAAAGCAGGGTTAGAGTGTTCAAAACCGTTAGGTAAATCGTATCTACTGTTAATTATTGAGAGGTATACCCCCCGTCGATAACGAGAGACGAACCTGTAATAAAGGATGCTTCATCAGAAGCCAGAAATAAGGCAGCGTTTGCAATTTCTTCAGGTCTCCCCAGCCTACCCATAGGATGTAAATCCTTTAGCTGTTGAAAAATCAATTCATTGTTAGTGAGAGATTCTGTAAGGTTAGTTTCAACATACCCAGGGCAAAGACAATTAACCCTTATATTTTTTGATGCCATATCGTTTGCCAGCGTTTTAGTAAATTGAATTACCCCACCTTTTGATGGAGGATAAGCATTAAAACCACCCCCAATTCCGACCGGATATCCAACAAGGCCGTTGATTGAGGCTAAATTTACGATAGAACCGCTTCCATTTATCTCCATTTCGGGTACTGCATGTTTGGAAACCAAGTAGGTTCCTTTTAAATTTACCTCTATCACTCGGTCCCATATTTTTTCTGGATCTTCTTCTTCCTCGTATGCATTCCTACTACTTATTCCGGCACTGTTAACTAAAATATCGAGTTTTCCATATGTTTCCTTGGCCTTGTTCACCATTTCAGCTGCATCATTTGTTTTAGTAACGTCACCTGATATTGGTAAAATTCTGTTAGGTTCTGATGAGTCCGTGTTAGGTATTGTTATATCGGCTGCGACAACATTGGCTCCCTCTTCTATAAATCTATCTACACAGGCCTTTCCTATGCCCGATTTCGCGCCTGTTACAAGGGCCACTTTCCCAGTTAATCTTCCGGTATTTTTATTTGCGCACATATCCACATCCCTGATTTAAATTTTGACTACATTAACATGCATTTACTTTTAAGTTAATTTGTTACCAAAAAATAAGGCTGTTAGAATCTTTTTTGAAGTGGAACTAAGATTAACTAGGAGAATAACTATGCCTGAATTTAAGAATCATATTTTGGTTTGTGATGTTGAACGCGATGATGGAATTCACTGTGGTAATAAAGGTGGGGCAGAGGTAAAACAAAAAGTTGTGGAAATACTTTCTAAATACGGCTTGAGAAGCAGCGTGTATGTTTCTAGCGTCGGATGCACGAGCCAGCACAGGAAATGTGAAACTGATCAATGCAGCATGATTGTCTATGGGCCAGGAAATGAAGGCACCTGGTATATCGCCAATCCGGATGACGTGGAAACTATTGTCAAAGACCATCTGGTTGACGGGAACACTGTAGAGTCTTTGGTTAATGATGGTATGAAGATAAATTTGGATTCTTAATTGATTGTCATAATTATGAATTTGATCTAATTATTTGGTATTCGTTTTCAGAATAAAAAACTGCTTTACCGGCACCCAGTATTATGACTTCGCCACTGTTTAAAAAAACACCAGTGGCGGAGTCGATGCCTATGATTCTGGTGCCTGTTGCGAGTTCAGAGTGACTTTCGGATAATATGCTTTCAGGGGTACTTTTTTCATGGTGCGGCATTATGGCGGTATTCGAAATTAACCCCAGTCCAGTCATCCAGTTCCCGTATCTCATTTTACTGCCTAAGATCATTGCTCCTGCACTTGAGCCTACTAAAAATACACCTTTGGCAATAGAGGAGATTATAGCTTCCATGAATACTGTTTGCTTCAAAGATGTTAGTAGATACTGAGGGTTTCCCCCTGTGAAATAAATAAGATCTATCTCAGAGAGTTTCATTGGATATTTACCGTCTTGTGCATCTTCCCGGCTGAGGATCATTATTGAATCTGCTTCTGCTCCGAGAGAATTAAAGTACCTGACACCATTTTCTGCGGCCTTTTGAGGTTGCTGGTAGGCGGCGGCAGTTGGAATGATTGCCACCCTGGGGTTCGGCTTATCCAACCTCTCGAGTAGGTAAGTGTCCATTGAGATGCACTCTTCCTTGAATTCACCGCCTCCTACTAGGATTAAGTTGTCCATATGTCCAACAATCCGCCGGTTAATCAGATATTTCTGCAATCATTTCGATTTCTATCGGCATCCCACCTGGTAGTGTGGCCACCCCAACTGCTGACCTCGCATGGCGACCTTTATCGCCAAAAATTTCAACGAGGAGATCGGAGCACCCATTTGTAACAGCGGGAGGTTCAGTGAAATCCGGCACTGAATTTACAAGAGAAAGGAGTTTCACTATTTGGATCACTCTGTCTAATTCGCCTAAATATCCTTTTAGCCGTGCAACTAGATTGACTGCGGTCAGTCTGGCTGCATCATATCCTTCTTCTACTTCTAACGTACCTCCGAGTTTTCCTTTATATTCGGTTCCGTCTGGTTTTGGAGCTGGTCCAACCCCTGATAGATATATAAGATTTCCTGTCCTCACCACCGGCACGTAATTTGCAACGGGAGCCGGTGAATTTGGTAATTGAATCCCCAATTCTTGGATTCTATCTTCTATTGTTCCCATTAGATTCTCCTAGTTGGACTTTTTTTATTGTTACTAATATGGTTGGATTTGGTTTAGTACATAGAAGCACAGAGCATAATATCAGAGAGGATTGAAATGAGCCTAACAGAAGATCGTGTCAGGTTGAAGGCGGTTAATCATGTTACTTATAACGTCCTAGATAAAGAAAAAGCGGCCAAGTTTTGGATAGATGTTCTTGGAGTTAAGCAAATACCTAAGCAAGTCGATGCTGAACATATCATATGGCTTCAATTGCCAAGTGGGGCCATGGTACATATTGTTGAAACTCCCGATGGCCCTTCTACACCATCACACCATGGGGCTTTTGAAGTTGACGATATCGAGGCTGCTAATGAGCAAGTTCATCAACAGGGGATCGCGACCACCGACATTACAACGAGGAATGACGGTCAGAGAGTTTTTTTCCTGGCCGATCCTGAAGGAAACCGAATCGAAATTTGTACAAAATCAGGATTTGGAGTTTTGGTTTAATTTCTAATTAATTGTCAGTAAACGTGCAGGGTTTTTTTCGGTTATAGCTTTTATTTCGGATTCGTCAAAGTTTTTATTTCGCATTCGTGGAATGATATGTTCAGGTATGTAACCGTATCCGTGGCCACCGTACTTTACTAGGCGGTGTTTTGTGCAAATATCGTGAGATATGACAATGCGGTCGCCTAGACCAATGTCTATCATATGCCTGATGAATTTTAATCTTTCTGCATCGCTAGGCATGTCAAAATCAGAAGGCTGGTAAAAAGATACTTCATTTCCAAAAAGATCCCATTCAAGGACACATCCGGTATCACCCAATTCCTTCAATGTATCTATTGAAGATACTGTACGGTCTAAATGTCCCATTATCACTCTGGAAAGGTTGGCACCTGAATCTGCGAGTATCTCAAGGATCTCAATAGGTGCTTTTTCATCTCGACCGGGATGGATTAGGATTGAAGCTCCCGTTTCTAACTGGGCGCGGGCAGAGGCTTTCAACACTTTTATTTCGTTTGGCATAAGTGGCCAAGTGCAACCAATTTCCCCGATTATGCCAGCTTTGATGCCGGTGTTACCTACACCAATTTGAATATCCTTCGTAATTTCTCGATATATATCATTCTCATCTATTTCATTTATTTGCTTTGGTTGAGCCGCGTGGACATAGTACCCAGCTCCCATTACTACGTGGACACCAGCGCCTCTAGAAATTCTTGCAAGAGCCAAAGGGTCCCTGCCAATTCCAATGGTTGTTGCGTCAACTATCGCCCCTCCGCCATGCCTTTGATACAACATGGCCTCTTCTATGGCTGTGTCTTCGTCGAGTACGAGAAGGTTGTCTAGGTTGCTGTAGCAATATTGTCTTATCCACCCCAGATTTTCCATGGAAACAGGTGCATGAGCCATTCTCTGTGTGGTTACATCCGGCGTCGGGTTAAACATAACAGAGAAATCTATGAGTAGATGCTCATGAGTCATTGTTAATCCTAGGTCTTTAGGGTCTATTAGCCCTAAGACTGTTTGGATTTTACCTTCTTGATCTACCTTAGTCATATTCGATTAATCCATTTTTCTGAAATTTTTGTTAGTTATAGCAAAGCCGATGGTAAATAAAGCAAGGAGAATTCCACTGATAGTCAAAGAATCCGCAGTACCTATTTGTTCCGCTAAAGTGCCGAATGGTACAGCGCTCAAAGGCATCATACCAAAGGTCATCATAGAGATGCTCATGGTGCGTCCTCGCATTTCAGGATCTGCCTTAGTTTGCACCATAGTCATGTTCAGTGACATATACAGGGAACTGGTCAACCCAATAAAAATAAGAAAAGGAATTGCTATTGTGAAAGAGGTCAGTTGTGCAAATATAGCCAAACTGATCCCCCAAGCTACGGAAGCTCCAAGCATTACCATTCCCCTTCTCGGCATGTTTCCTATAGATGCGAGTAGGAGTGTTCCGATAGTCGCGCCTATGCCCATTAACATCAGTAAGATTCCCAAACCGTCAGATTCGATTGCTAGCGCCTCCCTTGCCCACGCCGGGATTAGAGCCATGAAAGAGAATCCGAATATGACTGGGATAAACGACATAACAAACAACCCTCGCAGTGAAGGTATTCTAAATACATAGCGTATGCCCTCGAGCACATCCTCTCCGACATTTTTTCCAGTTTTGATTTTTCTATTTGGCGCGTAATGAACCATTCCAATCGTGATTGCAGCGAAGACATAAATCACCGCGATTATGAAAAATACCCCAGATGTATCAAATAGCAAAATTAAGAAACCGGCCAGAGCAGGACCGGCGATTCGAGTTAAGTTCATACTGGAAAAATTAAGAGAAATGGCATTCATTAATTTTGAATCCGGGACGATGTCAGAGATGATTGCTTGACGACTAGGCATATTTATGGACATTAGTGAGCCATTAAAAATTCCGATGAGCATTATATGCCAGAAATTCACAACACCAATGAAATCAAGTGTCCCAAGCAATAAGGTAAAAAGAGCACTACCAATTTGACTGAAAATGATTAAATTTTTTCTAGAGAAACGATCTGCCAAAGCTCCAGCAAAGGGAGCCACCACGGTCATAGGCAAAGCAAAAGTTAATGTAACTAATGTAAGTGCCAAGGGAGAATCATCTGTGACCCTTAAAATCAGCCAACTCCTAGTAATCATTTGCATATTCATTGCCATGAAAGACACAAATGACCCTATCCAAACCCATCTAAAATCTCGATATGAAAGAGTATCCAACATGTTGGATACTTTAATTTTTCGGATAGGATTTCGGTCAGTCGTCACCTTATGATCAGTATTTTGGTTTTCCGATGATTGGGTCATTGCAAATCACGGTGGTAAGGTAGGAGACTCGATGTAGAATTGATTTGAAGTTAACACTCACATATATCCATGTCAATTTTTTCATGCAATATGATTCTGTAATCCTTGGCTTAATAGACCTGCCAGGAATCCCTAAGTACAATTTGCAAACATACGCCAAATGGGTATGTAGAACACGATTTGTAAGACAGCTGAGTCTAATGAAAGAGAGTTTATGCAACCTACAGAAATATATGGTGGAGGCTAAATAATGAGTTGGGACTTCGAGATAGTTCTTGGACCATTAGGCGGTACAACTGAAGGTCCCGTTTGGGATGGAGAATCACTTTTCTTTACTCATGTAAGCGAAAGTAAGATATACAAATTCGATCCGATCACTAATGAAGCTGAAGTGTTCAGACGTAATACCAATTTAGCGAATGGAATGTCTTTCGATGCGGAGGGTAATTTGTATGCCTGTGAAGGAGGAGCTAGGAGAGTAGTTCGATACAATCAAGAATCTACTGAAGTGATTGCTGACTCTATCTACGGTAAGAAATTAAATATACCCAATGATATAGCAATAGATGCTGAGGGAAACGTGTGGTTTACTGACCCCTTTTATGAAGGTGCAGGCGGTGAATGGAGCAAAGACAGATCTAACAAGGAAACAAATTACGACTCAGTCTGTCGGGTAGATATGTTGGATGGGCAACCGAGCGCTGTCACTAGAATGACGGAAGATACCACGCGGCCGAATGGTCTCCTATTTTCTTCGGACTTCAAAACTTTGTATGTAGCACAAAGTGGTACATTGCCTGAAGAAAAAAGACAGCTTTGGGCCTATCCAGTCAAATCAGATGGCACACTTGGACCGTATGAAATAATACATGATTTCGGCCGATATAGAGGTGTGGATGGTATGGTGCTGGATACTGAAGGAAATATTATTGCGGCGGCGGGGCTAAGCAATAATTGGGAACAAAAGGATATGGATTTTGTCGTTGGAGGCCCTGGTCCGATGTTATATGTGTTTTCTTCTTCAGGCGAGTTATTGGAAACTCATCCGACCCCAGTAGACAGACCGGCAAATTGTACATTTGGAGGTGAAGATTTATCGGTATTGTACGTCACAACAGGCGAAGGGTATTTGCTACGCGCTTTCACAGACAGACAGGGGAGATTAAATTATCCCAAATCATAATTTTGGTGTAGTTAGGGATGGAGTTTATAGATATGAACGTAGACGTGATAATCATAGGTGGAGGAATTGCTGGATGTTCTGCCGCCTTTCATTTAGCTGAATCTGGTGTATCAACACTGCTTTTAGATAGGGGAGAAATATCTGGTGAAGCATCAGGTGTCAATATGGGAGGTCTAGGTGCTTCTGGATGGGGTAACTCACCTGGCTTGCAGGAATATCTAACGATGGGTAGTTTGAATATTTTTAAAAAACTTCAGTTAGAGCTTGGATACGACATTGAATTTAGACAATCTGGGTCTTTCACGGCCATCCATACTGAGAACCAATACTCATATGCCCAAAGTATGGTGATCGAGTCGCAGAAAAATGCTTTCAATTTGCAGTTGCTGAGCCCATATGAGGCGAAATCATTAGAACCAGAACTGAATTTGGATTTATTCGGCTATATATATTCGCCTACTAGAGGGCAAGCAGATCCTTATAAAACAACTCAGGCTTTTAGCAAAGCTGCATTACATGCTGGGCTTAAAGTGCAAACAACTACTGAAGTAATAGGTATAACCTCCAGTGACAGTGTATGGCATGTTGAAACAAATAAAGGTAATAATGCGGCCCAGTCTGTAGTGATTGCAGCCGGAGCCTGGTCAAAAAATATCGGTGAAATGGTGGGGGTTAATATTCCAGTAAAACCTGTCGTTGGTCAGATGTGGTCTACCGAGCCATTGCCTCCTAGAGTATTTGGCACCATAGCCTCTATTGAATCCAGTTTTCATTGGACGGAGAAACCCTATGTCGATGATAAGTCACCTCCTGAATTAACCCATTTTGGAGACGAAAGAGTTACTAGGCATTTATATGGTAGGCAGCGCAGGAGTGGTGAGATCATTTTTGGAGGTGATCGGAGAAACTCAGGTTTTAATAAAAACATTGATGCGGCAGGAATAGAAGTTAACAAAACCCATGCTTCAGAAGTACTTCCTTTGCTATCTGGGTTGCCTGTTTCGTCTACATGGTCTGGGTTAATGCCATTTTCCGATGATGGAAAACCTGTTATCGGCCGAATACCTAAGCATGACAACCTTTTTGTAGTTTCTGGATTGGGCTCTTCCGGTTTCGGGAGAGGCCCAGCGGCAGGCATGTTAATAGCCGATCTAGTTTGCAGAGGAGAATCCCATCCCGTTTTGCTAGAATCCGACCCGGCTAGATTTGCTTCATAGACTGAGCATATAGAGTCAAATATAATCTACAG
>CEUY01038156.1_pt1 | contig 32684 bp, 30 predicted proteins | sample 361481 | NCBI WGS metagenome assembly CEUY01 (sample SAMEA2622737, study PRJEB7988) | marine metagenome | isolation source: saline water (ENVO:00002010), including | reverse complement strand
CCTGGATCGCTTATACAAGGTGTCCCAGCATCTGTAATTAGAGCAATATCATGGCCATCAATTATCTTTTTTATAGCAGATTCAATTCTTTTTTCTCGATTATATTCGTTATAACTAATCATTGAAACAGAAATATTATAAGTTTTGAAAAGTTTAATACTTCTCCGAGTATCTTCTGCAAAGATATAATCTACATTTTGTAAAACCTCTATAGATCGGAAAGAAATATCTTTTAAATTTCCAATAGGTGTGCTAACTATGTAAAGTTTACCGATATTGGTCAAGTTCTAATTTCATTTAAACTTTTTCTTATAATTGAAAAACCTTGATCTAGTTCAACTTCAGAAATATTCAATGCTGGACGAAAACGTACAGACTTTTTTCCAGAACCAATTATAATGGCACCATTCTTTATTATTGAATTAATTAATTTATCTCTAAGCTTTGTATTTGGTAAGTCAAATGCACACATAAGACCAAGTCCTCTAGAGTTTGATACTAAATCACTATAATCATTTTGAATTAAATTTAACTGTTCAAGTAAATAATTTCCGGTTATTGCCGCTTTACGGATTAAATCTTCCTCTTGAATAATATTAAGATAAATCGTCAAACGAACCATGTCAGTGAGGTTTCCTCCCCAAGTAGAATTAATTCTACTTGACTCATTGAAAACATTATTCTCTATTTCATCAACACGTGAAGAAGAAACGACACCACAAACTTGTGTTTTTTTCCCAAAACACATCATATCAGGAGGTATATCATTATTTTGCCAAGCCCACCATTCACCAGTTATCCCCATACCTGATTGGACTTCATCGAAAATAAGAATGATCTCCTCCTCATTACAAATTTCTCTTATTTTTTGAAAAAATTCTTTTCTAAAATGGTTATCTCCCCCCTCACCCTGAATAGGTTCAAGGATGAAAGAGGCTATTTTGTTCCCATATTTGAAAATGGCATTTTTAATTTCATTTATAGCTTTAGTTTCTAGTGTTTGTACTTTTCTCAGATTCTCTTCATTCTTTGGAAATGTGACTATTGGGTTAGTAATTCTTGGCCAATTAAAGATAGGAAAATAATCAGTTTTCCTTGAATCAGAAGTATTAGTCAAAGACAAAGTATAACCAGTCCTACCATGAAAGCAATCTTTCAAATGCATCACCATAGATCCTCCTTCATATTTGCCTTTTGATTTGAAATTCTTTTTTATCTTCCAATCAAAACTTGCCTTAATTGCATTCTCTACACCTAAAGCCCCACCTTCAATAAAAAAACAATATTTAAAAACTTCTGGAACAGCTATCTTAAAAAAAGAATTATAACACTCAGCTAAAAATGTTGTATACATTTCAGAGTTAGCGGGTTTATTTAAAGATGCTTTTGTTAATAGATCTTTATGTTTTAATAATTTTGGATGATTATAACCAATAGGAATAGATCCATACATGTTGAAAAAGTCTAGATATTTGCGTCCATCATTTGCATCAAACAACCAAGAGCCATAACTTTTTTCTAGATCCACAATAAGATCAAAGCCATCATCAATAATATGTTTTTTTATAGTTTTTCTTGTATTCTCAATATTTATAATCATTAATCAATTCATCGTGTTTATCATCAACCTATTAAGAGGAATATTTTATATTTAAAAATAAATGATAGTTTACGCATATTTTATGTTCTAAAGTGATGATCCTTAAATTTTAAAGATGTAAAATTGATTGACTGGGAAATCTGGTTAGTTCAATTGTCTTTTTACAATTATGGCAATAGAATAATAACATGAAATTATTCATAGTTATTTAATAAATAAAATTATTTGCATATAGAAACATTAGCGGAGAAGCAATAATTAAAGAATCAAATCTATCTAAAATACCACCATGACCAGCTAATAAATTTGAAGTATCTTTAACCCCAATATCACGTTTTATTAGAGATTCAGCAAAATCTCCAGCTTGGCCAAATATTCCTATCACAATAGAAAAAACTAGAAAATCAATATAATTCAATGATGTATATCTTGAAGCAATTGCATCCGTTTCCATTAATATTATAAAAAATATAAATGTTGCAGTCAAACCAGCAATACCCCCAGCAACAGTTTTTCGTGGACTTATGTTTACTAATATTTTTCTTTTCCCAAAAAATCGACCTACTACATATGCGGCAGAATCACAAATCCAAACACCACAGAAAAGACAAAAAGTTAATTTCATTCCCATATCAGGAACTACTGGATCAATTTGTCTCAAAGCTACCATCGAGCCAAGAAGTAAAGGTATATAAAGGATTCCGGCAAGAGTGAATAGGATATTGGAAAGAGCATTAGGCTTTCCTCTAAATAATTCAGCTAGTACTATTATTGGAGTAAAAAGTAAAAGCATTTCACCATGTCTAAAAATTGTTAATGGATGGCCTAGGCCAAAATAATATTGAAGAATAATAAAAAAAGTAACAATATATCCAAAAATGAACTGAGGATAAATTTTTTGATACTTTCCTAAAAGGAAAAATTCTCTGAGGGATAGGATAGAGACTAGAGTTACAAATATAAAAAATGTTATTTCACCTAAAAATATTATTAATATAATTGAAGGGATTCCAAGTAGATTTACAAGTGTCCTCCCTCCAGAAGATTCAGTTTTAGATTTTGTTATGATTAACTATCCTTTCTCTTCATATATTTATTATCACCGAATTCAATTACTTCAATTTTTACTCTTGCTGTTCCATGCTCAACAAATTCTAATTTAACAGCAGCGCCATAAGAACAATCCAAAATCCTACCTTTAGCATATGGTCCACGATCATTAATTCTTAAAGTAAGCGACTTTGTATTATCAAGATTTGTCACCTTTACAATGGTATTAAACGGAAGAGTCTTGTGAGCAGCTGTTAAACCATACATATCATAAGTTTCTCCATTAGCTGTTACTTTACCATGAAAATCTTCCGCATAAAACGAGGAAACACCAGACATTGTTTTCCTATGTTTTACTTTACTATTAGCAACAGAATTTTTCTTGTCATTACTTAACTGATGACCATATCTAGGAGCTGGAATACAACCTAAGATAAAAGTAAATAGAACTAATAGCGATAATCTAATAATTAGTTTCAACTTTACCTGTTATTTTAGAAATTTTTTCAATTCTATTCGTTCTGCAATGAATTTTAAGATCATTTAAGATTTTTTGAGCTATTCCAATATCTCTGTAGTTAGCAGTTCCAATTTGAACAGCTGATGCTCCAGCAAGCATATATTCAATAACATCTTTAGCAGAAGTAATACCACCTATTCCAATAATGGGGATATCAATTGATTTAAAAATTTTATATACATTAGCAATACCTATAGGTTTAATTGCTGGTCCTGATAATCCCCCTATATCAGTATTAATATTTGGTTTTTTAGTATGAACATTAATCGACATACCAAATACTGTATTAATTGCTGAAACAGCATCAGCTCCTCCTTGAGATGCAGCAGTAGCAATAGTCTTAATATCTGTAACATTAGGAGATAATTTAATTATTAATAATTTGTCAGTAGCCGCTCTCAAATTTTCAGTCAACTTTCCTGTAAGTTGATCATCAACGGCAAATTCCATTTTCCCAGCCTCAACATTTGGACAAGAAATATTTATCTCATAACCACAGATAGGTGCCTCAATAGATTCTAATTTTTCTATAACAAAAAGATAGTCGGAAATTGAAAACCCAGCAACATTTGTTATAATTTCTGTACCTATTTTGTCCTTTTGAGGTAAAACACTATCTATATATTTTTCAACGCCCATATTTGCTAAGCCAATGGAATTAATCATTCCTGAAGGAGTTTCTACAATCCTAGGTGGTGGATTTCCTTCTCTTGGAAATCGAGTAATCGATTTTGTAATAATTGCTCCTAGTTTTGAAGAATCTGATAAGTCATTAGCTTCAATTCCATATCCATAAGTCCCTGATGCAACAAATAGTGGATTTTTGAAAGATTGATCACCCAAGTTAATTTCAAGATCTAGCTTCATTAAAAAAGTATTTCTCCCGCCTTGTATACTGGACCATTAGTACAAACTAATGAATATCTCTCATGATAGCTATGTTCATTTCCTAATATATTAAGTTCTGACTTTTCAACAACACAACCCTGACAAATTCCTGTAGCACATCCCATATAACTTTCCACAGATAGCTCGCAATTTATTTTTTGAGTAATAGCCAAATCATTTACAGCTTTAAGCATTAATTCAGGACCACATGCATACAATTTTGGTTTTTCTAAATTTTTGCAAACATCCAATAAAACTGGCATAACAGTTCCTTTTTTTCCAATTGAACCATCATCTGTTGATAAAATCAAATTATCTTCCGGAGAATGTTTTAAGAAATGCTCAGACATACTTCTTGCACCTATTATTGTATGATGTATAATACCTTTATCAGAAAATAATTTGTGAAGCCATAAAATTGGAGCTAATCCGACACCTCCTCCAATTAAAATAGGATGTTCTCCATTTGGATTTTGAAAATAATTTCCAATTGGACCCAAAAGATCCAAAAGATCTCCAATTTTTTTCTTTGATAGTAAAAAGGTTCCTTCACCAAATAACTTGTAAATAATTTTGAGTCTAGGACCATCAATACCTGCAATACTCATTGGGCGTCTTAAAGAATGTAACCAAGAATCAGAAAGAGAGATGTTTATGAATTGACCGGGCAAAGGATCCAAAGCTGCTATTCCCTTTGCAGAAAGTACCATTTCAAAAATCCCATTAGCTATTTTTTTATTATCTAGAATTAAAGCTTTTTCAAAAATCATCTTATTATTTTCAGTATCTTTTATTTTTCCTCTATTGAAGAAAGAATTCTATCAAATATTGCGATTCTTTCATTAGCAAAATCAGCATGATCAGATTTAGAATAAGTTTTTGCTAAGCGTTCATATGCTACTTTCGCTTCTGGAAGTTTATTTAAACGCCTATCATAGATATGTGCTATTGAAAGAAGAACTATGGGCGCATACCTAGTATTTGGATATTCAGTAAGTATCTTTTCATAAAGCATAATTGCAGAGTCAGGTTTACTCTCAATAAATGATTCACTAATTATCATCATTTCAGCAGGAACATCAACAATAGATAATTTTTTCTCATTAGCAATATCATGAGCAAACTCACTATTACTAAATGATTCCAAAAGAATTAAGTTTAACTTTTCAGAAGTAACTGAATCACCTTTAGTCTTATGCAAATAACTTAATGAATAAATTGCCTGAGCCGTTCTCTTTGTGATAGGTAATTCATTAACAATTCTTTTAAAATAATTCATGCCAGTATTTATATGACCAAATCGAAAGGCTTCAAGTTCACCAGCGCTGTAAAGATGAATAGCCATTTGTTCAAAAAGCAGTGAACTATCCAAATTTGCTGAAATGTCAGTAGTAGCAATCTGGGGGGTATCATCTTGTATGTTCTCTGTATTTTGAATTAAGTCATCGTATAGTTTCTTATCATTTGAGACACTGTTGTCACTATTTATACCAAATAATCTTTCATCAAGTTCTTGAATTACTTTTATATCAAGAATTAAATCGTCTATCTCTCGTACTCTCACTTTTGCTGATGGAGCAAAAGTTGATTGTCTAAATTCTTTTTCAACATTGTCGAAATATTTTCGTGCTTCACTATAATTCTGCTCCTTTTGAAGTGTAAAGGAACCCATTTTATAATATGATTCAGCTGATGCACGTGTTCTTGGGAATTCCTCTGTAATTAGTTGATATCTATTTACGGCCTCCTCTTTTCTGCCTTGTATCTCATATAACTTGGCTAATTCGAGCATCAAATCTGCCTTTATTCTAGAGAATTTATCAGTAATCGTTAGGTCTTCAATTTCAATTGATGCTAATTCCCACTCTTCCATTTCACGATAAATTCTAACAATTTGAAGATGAGCAGTTTCGATATGTTTAGGATTTGGGTGGAAAGAGACTACTTTTCTATAATTTTGCAAGGCTACTGCAAGTTTCTTTTCATTATAAGCCTTTTCAGCAATTAAATAATGTGCACTGGCTCTTTCTATTCTATTGTCAGCAATATTGGCGGCCCTTTCAAGATGGACAAGAGATGAATCAACATTTCCTTCTTCTTCATAAATTTCAGATGCAGTTTTATGACCGAAAGATTTTAATTTTTTATAATTTTTTGGCTTTTCCTCTTTATCTAGGTTAGCAATAAAAGTTAAGGTCTTTAATAAAGCATAATTTTCCATCCCACCTTTCCATTCACATCTTATTTTCCATAAATTAGCTTCCAAAAGAAGTTGACTTTCAGGAAATTCAGACTCTAAAAACCTAATTGTGCTCAAAGCCGCAGAAATTTGACCTAGATGATATAAAGCTTTAGATTTAAGCAAAAGAGCATCATCTCGAAAATCAGAATCAGGATGATCATTTAGCACTTTGTTACATCTTATTATGGTTTTATTTAATAAATCTAGAGCATTATCAGATAACTTATTTTCACTAATTTCACTAATTGCACTAATTTCTATTTCAGCTTGATGATAAAATTGGGATGCATTGTAAAAAGTATTAAAATAAGCACAGCCTGACCATATAGAAAAAATAAAAGTGAGTATAAGGCATAACTTTTTCACAATTTAATCCCAACAAAAAGATTACTGTATTTAATGCTAAATATAACTATTAACATAAAGCTAGATTATTTCTTTTACAAAAACTGAGAACCTGATTGAATTCGCTTTTAGATTTTCTATTTTTTCCATCTATTTCCGTCAATGATTTTACAATAGTCTCAAGAATAATAAACTGTTAACTTTCATTCCCACTATGTTAAAAATAACATTAATCTTGATTTTATTGCTTTCAAACTTACAATTTGCTCTTTCTAAGCAATATTCTAGTATAATCCCAAATAAAAATGAAGCCACATTTATAAAAATTGATTGTGATTCAACTGGTCTAGATATATATGTTGATGATATACTTGTTGGAAAGTCACCTATAGATTATCCAATACCTATAGAACATGGTTTTCACATAGTTTCTTATCTAAATCCACAATTTTTAAAATTACTTGAACAAAATTATTCAGCAACCGAACTAGAATCATTACTTAGTAGAAGCCTAAAAAAAGTTTATGTATCTAAAGGAGAAACTTTAACGGTTAATTTATGGTGGAAACCATATGAAAAACATTTAATAGCTCGAAAAAGGTTTGTTTGGATCAAGTCAATTTTTGGACTTGTTTTTATTACAACATTATTTTATCTCAATTTATAGCAATAATTTTCGCTTTTCGATGATTAGTATTAATAAGTAGATTCTAGTATGGCTGAATTTACTATTTTTGATGACCCTCTTCAATTTAACCCAGAATATTCTTGGCCTGAGGAAGGTACAGAAAAAGACTGTCCTAAATGTAAAATAGCTTTAACCTTAAATGAAAAACGACTAGATTATAAAGGTAAACCCTGGTGGTGCAGTAGTTGTCGGTGGCAGTTTACAGATGATGAAGTTTGAAAAATTCTCTTGGTTTTTAAAATTCTTCAAATTATTAATAGTCTAGAAAATAGTTGTTATAATATAAAATTCCTTAAAAAATAATAGATGGTAAAAATTCAGCCTTTTCAACCATATGTTTTTAATGAAAAAAAGATACCTGACCTAAGTAAGGTAATCGCACCACCTTATGATATTATAACTAGTGAAGAGAGACAAATAATCAGTGAAAGGTCTAAATATAATTTTATTAATCTAACACTACCTGAAATATATAATCCCAATAAAGGCATGTCAGAATTCTATAAAAAAGCATCTACTTTGTGGAAAAGTTGGAAAAAGAATGACATAGTCATTCAATCAGATTCTCCTAGAGTTTATTGCTTGAAAGAGACTTATGAAATTGGTAATGGGAACTATAAAACAAGATGTGGTTTTTTAGTAGAGCTTTTTCTTTCAAAAGAATCAGATTCTTATATTCTTCGTCATGAAAAAACACATAAAGCCCCAAAAATGGATAGAGTAAAACTATATCAATCTACTAAAGCAAACCTAAGTCCAATCTTCTTTATCTATCAAGATGATGCTAATGAAACGGGAAATTTTTTAAACCATTTCAATCAATCCGATAAAATCGAAGCAGAATTATTTCATAGAGGAAAAGTGTCCTTAGAACTTTCTTCTACTAATGACCATTTGTTTATTGAATCATTTTGCAAATCATTTAATAATAAACATTTATTAATTGCAGATGGCCATCATAGATATGAGGCATCACGAATATTAAATTTAGAAAATGAAGATGAGTCACTAAATAGTTCAGCTATTTTAGCATATGTTGTGCCGACATCTTCAAAAGGACTTTCACTAGATGCTACTCATCGTGGTCTTGAAAATTATTCAAATTTTGATGAGGAAAATTTTATTAACTCTTTAAAGAAAAATTTCAACCTAAACACTTCTTTAAGTGATAAAAATGTTAGTAATATCCAAATCTATACTAAAACTAATGGCCTAATATCGATTTATCCAAAAAGAAAAACTATTGAGCATCTAAAAAGAAAACTTTCTCAAACAGAATTAGCTCAAGTTCCTGTTGTAATTTTACAAGAAATCATTTTCAAAGAAATTTTAGGATTTACAGATGATGCTATTAATAAAAAAAAGCATATAAAATATTTTCAAAATTCTGATGATGGTTTGAAACAAGTTTCTTCAGGAAAACTAAATGTGGCTTTTTTTTTAAAACCTATAAAACTTGATGAACTTTTTAAAGTCACTTTAGCTGGTGGAGTCTTTCCTCAGAAATCAACATACTTTTACCCAAAAGTAGCTACAGGACTTGTTATTAGAACGATGGAATCTTAATGAAAAGGAACTTAAAACCTAAACTATTTATTCCTGGTCCAACTCATGTAAATAATGACATTCTAGAATCTATGTCTGACTATCCAATAGGTCATAGAACGCCTGAATTTTCTATATTATATGATGATATTGTAAATGGTTTAAAAAAAATACTATTTACCAAAAATCAAATTTTCCTTTGCACTTGTTCAGCGACAGGACTTTGGGAAGCTGCTGTCAGAAATACAGTACTAAAGCGTTGTGCAAATTTTGCATGTGGCGCATTTTCAAAAAGATGGCATGATGTTACAGTTATGTGTGGCATCAAAGCTGATCTAATTGAGGTAGAACTTGGAAATCCAATTACAGCAGAAATAATTGATAAAACTCTTTCATCTGGTAAATATGATGCCATGACATTTGTACACAATGAAACTTCTACTGGAGTCATGAGCCCCATAAATGAAGTTGCAAAAATAATGAAAAATTATCCAGACGTTGTATTTTTAGTTGACATGGTTAGCTCCATGTCTTCTGTAAAAATCCCAATTGATGATCTTGGAATTGATGTAGCTTTGGCAAGTGTCCAGAAAGGTTGGGCAATCCCTCCCGGATTTTCAATTTGTTCAGTTTCAGATATAGCTTTATCAAGAAGCAGTAAATGTTCTAATAAAGGATATTATTTTGATTTTAAAGTTCTAGAAAAATATGCGAATCGTTCTCAAACACCATCTACTCCATCTATCCCTCATTTATATGCTCTTTCTAATCAATTAAAGAGAATTAATTCAGAAGGAATTGAAGCTCGATTTAGACGACATCAAGATATGGCTTCTATTGTTCAATCATGGGCCAAAGAAAGAATGAGTTTATTTCCTGATGATAGATATGCCTCAACTACTTTAACATGTGTCGAGAACAGTTTAAATATAGATCTCTTAATGTTACAAAATTTACTATTAGAACAAGGTTATTTGATTTCTGGTGGGTATGGTCCTTTAAAAGGGAAAACCTTTAGAATTTCTCATATGGGAGATTTAATGCCACAGGAAATTTATAAACTTCTTGGTATAATAGATCAAATAATAGAAGAAATAAACAAATGAAAGTATTATTTACAGATCCAATATCAGATGAAGGAAAGCAAATCCTAACATCATCTGAAATTGAAGTAATTGACTTATCGGATCAATGGCCTAGTGAAAAAATTGACCTCTCTGATATTCAAGGATGGATTGTTAGAAGCAACACAAAAATATCTGAAAAATTAATAAAGGAATGTACAAACTTGAACGTTATTGGCCGTGCTGGTGTAGGAGTTGACAATATTGATTTAGATTCAGCGACAAAGAATGGTGTTCTTGTGATGAATACTCCTGATGCAAATACTATTTCTGCCGCTGAGCATACAGTTGCCCTTCTGTTGGCTTTATCCAGAAATATACATGAAGGATATCATTCTATGGTTCATGGCAGATGGGAACGTGAAAAATTTATTGGCTCAGAATTAAATAATAAAACCCTAGGTGTTGTTGGTCTTGGAAAGATAGGAACTGAAGTAATTAAAAGACTTAATCCATTCAAAATGAAAATTCTTGGTTTTGACCCTTTTATTAAAGAAAAAAATTATGATTTAGATTATGTTAAGTTCACAACTTTAGATGTGCTTTGTTCCAATAGTGATTTCATCACTATTCATGTACCTAAAACAGATTCTACTCATGGACTATTTAATCTTGAACGTTTTAAAAGAATGAAATCAACAACCAAAATAATAAACTGTTCACGTGGAGGGATTATTAATGAAGAAGATTTATTAACAGCGTTAAATAAAAATATTATTGGTGGTGCTGCTCTTGATGTTTTTGAAAAAGAACCTGCAATAAACTCTAATATTCTCAAAGCGAAAAATATTCTTTTTACGCCACATTTAGGTGCTTCCACCTTAGAAGCTAAGGAAGGTGTATCAAAGGCTATTTGCACACAAGTTCGTAATTATCTATTAAATGGTAAAATTGGTAATGCATTAAATATACCAGTCTCTGATATAGACCAAATAAATAATCTCGAACCATATTTAAATCTTGCTGAAAAAATGGGCTCTCTTCATCAACAAATTGCTTTAGGTCCTGCTGATACAGTTTCTATTACTACTTCTGGCACATTAAAAGAAACGAATTTAGTTGCTCTTGCTTTTTTAAAAGGATTTCTTGAAGAAATCCATGGTAGCACCGTAAACTATATAAATGCTACTTCTGTAGCAGAAGATACAGGGATACAAATTGAAGAAACTTATAACCACGCAAAAATAAATTATTCTAATCTTATTTCTTCAGACGTAGAAATAAATGAGAATTCACTTTCCATCCGAGGCAGTCTTTTTGGAGATTCTCATCCTAGAATAGTTTATTTAGATGGTTTTCATATGGATCTTATTCCTGAAGGAAAAGCTCTCCTAATTTATAATAAAGATATTCCTGGTGTTATTGGTAAGGTAGGAACATTTCTAGGAAATGTTAATGTCAATATTGCTGGTTACCAACTTGGTCGAAAAGATAATTCTGATATTGCTATAGGAATTGTTCGCTTAGACTCAGAACCATCTCCTGATATAATTGAACAAATTTCAGATCTCGATGAGGTAATATCAGCTACCATTATTTCTTTTGACTAATAATAAATTAGTTAACTTCTTTTTTCTATCATTTTCAATTTTCTTATTTTCTCTCTCATGCACAAAACCAAACAATTCAAATAATAATCCCGTTACGACTGGATTAGATAATTTAATTCAAAATTATCAAGAGGAACTTAAAGGGAAAAATATTGGAATTGTTACCAACCATACAGGGATTGATAAAAACGGTATTCCTATTTGGGAATTAATTGAAAATATACCAGATGTAAAAGTAAAGGCTGTCTTTTCTCCAGAGCATGGTTTATTTGGTGAATTTGCTGATGGTGAAAAAATTGAATATGAAGACAAAAAGCCCTTTCCTATCCTATTTAGCCTATATGGAAAAAATCGAAAGCCAACAATTGATATGGTCAAAGGGATTGATATATTAATTTATGATATACAAGATGTTGGTGCTCGATTTTATACTTATATATCAACTATGGGACTTATACTTGAAGCATCATCAGAACTTGAAATTCCTATTTTAATTTTAGACAGACCAAATCCATTATCTGGAAAATATATTAGAGGACCACTTCTTCATCCAGATTACAAATCATTTGTTGGTTCATATCCTATTCCTTCAGTTTACGGATTAACTGTAGGAGAGTTAGCTACAATGATAGTTGATCAATCATGGGTTGTCGAACCAATTAATTTTGAAATTATACCTATGTTAGGATGGAAAAGATCTATGTTTTATGATAAAACAGGATTGGAATGGATTCCTCCTTCACCTAATATTCCAAATTTAGAAACAGCCATTGTATATCCAGGTACTGTATTATTTGAGGCAACAAATATTTCTGAAGGTAGAGGAACCAATAGACCTTTCCAACAAATTGGTGCGCCTTGGATAAACAACTATTTATTATCAAAAAAAATGAATGAAAAAGATCTACCTGGTGTAAAATTCAAACCTGTTTCATTTACACCAACATCCAAAAAAGGAGTAGCTCCAAATCCTAAATATCAGAATATAGAATGTTTTGGTGTAAAGCTAATAATAACTAATCGGAAATTATTTTCGCCAATTGATGTAGGAATATGGCTCTTAAGAGAAATATCTATTCAAAATAAGAATGAAATTAAAATAAATGAGTCTTCGATGAATAGATTATTTGGTTCAGAAAGACTTATTACTGCACTAAATAATAATAAATTAATTGTAGAGCTATTAAATATAATTAGGCAAGAAGAAAGTAATTTTTCAGAGATTTCTCGACAATATCATAATTACAATTAAATCTCAGCTCATATAAGGAAAGTAATAATTATTTTTTATTCTTTGGGCTTCTAACCCAGGATCTTCTTTCCTCAAATGTTTTTACTCTAAGATCAGCCCATTCATTTACAATTTCTATAATTAGAGAACGATGCTCTTCACTACCAGTAAAACTAGTCTCGATGGAATTCTTTAAATCTTCTCTAGTTTTTTGAACCTGACCATAAGATACAAATCGCTCTTCACTCCAAGCTTCTTTCTCTTCTTTAGCAAGATCTAATTCGGATTCAGCTTTGTTAACACCAGATTTTCTACTCGAAATCATAACATATAGAAAAACTGCAATAATAATCAATGCTATTAGGATTTCCATTACTTTAAACTCCTATTTCAAATGTTCAGATCAATACCAAGAACCGGTATCCAATAAAGTATAACCATAACAATAATAGCTATTAATGCTACTGGCCAAGCAAGAGTTCCCCCTCTGATAAAATCCTTAGATTCTAACAGTCCACTGCTGTAAACAATAGAGCTAGCTGGAGTACCTATAACCAGCCAAAATGCTGCAGAAGTTGAAATTGCTAGAACTATTCCAATAACCAAGGGATTTGTACCAGAAGCTTCAGCCATACTCAATATAACAGGTCCTATAACGGCAACGGTGGCACCAGCACTCATAAGATTAGTTAGAGAGGCTCCTACAAAAACCACCAAAATGACTAGTGGTAAGCCTGAATTCATTCCCAAGGGCTCCACAATGGTCATTATTGTATTAGCCAACCATCCCGCAGCACCCGTAGCTTTAAAAACAGAGCCAAGGGAGATAGCACCAGCATATAAGACTACTACACCCCAACTAATGCCTTCTTCATAATCCTTCCAAGTTGTAAGACCAAGAAGCATATAAATAACAGCACCTGTAATAGCAATACCGCCTAAACCTAGAGAAAAACCAAATATTGATTTAACTAAACTTTTATCCGTGATCCAAAGGAATATTACAAGAGCCATAACAGCAACGACAATCCATTGTTGCATTGTCATTTTACCATGCTTTTGAAGATCTGCCTTAAGTACAGTGACAGCTTTTGTTAGGTCTGATACTTCTGGTTTAAATAAAATTGGAAGAATAAATGACATACTCAAAACCATAAGTATAGTATAACAGACTCCCATACTAAGCCATTGAATAAATGATACGTCAACACCTACATCTGATAAGAAACCAATCATAATTGCATTTCTTGCGCCACCAGTTGGAGACATAGGACCACCCATCATACAACCAAAAGCAATGGTAATAGTTAGCAACTTACCTAACCTTGGACATGGTAATTCTTTATCCATTAAAGTATACAAAGCAATAGCAATCGGAAGATACATTCCTGCAACAGCATGCTCACCAATAAATGCAGCTGGTAGCGATGTACCTAATAGCAGACCAATTATTATTCGCCTAATATTTGTTCCAGCGGCATTGATAACGAGCATCCCAATTCGCTTATCAATACCATATTTAATAAAGGTTGCCCCTAAAGCCAAAGAACCAGCAATAAACCATACGGCATCATGTGCATAGGTTGAAACAATTCTTGTAGGCTCAGTTATTCCAAAAAACAATTGAATTAAACCAATAGATAGAGCGACAGCTGGAAGAGGAACAGCTTCAGTAGCAAAGAAGACTACGCACATTCCTAGGAGTGCGATAATTACTTGGATATTTTTTGCTATTTTCTCAGCGGATATAATATTTTGTTGATCAAAGGTCATTTCCTGATAAACAGTTTCAGCATGGCTTATCATTGATTCAGGCGTTGGCATAATTATCAACCCTAGGAAAATTGCCACTCCAATACCTAACCATTTAAAATCTGTACGTTTCGCAAAACCTGTACCTTGTTGTTGTTCTTTATTATTCTCTTTAGTCAATATTTGATACTCCCATAAATTTTATTTTCAAGTACATTAAAATACTCAAACACCATTAATTAACTAATGTCCCAATCTTACAACAAGAGGCAAGGGCTTCATAAGCAACAGGGTTAGCCTCAGTTTTATTTGCTGAATATCCTAATTCTGATATTGCATTTTCAATTGATTTTAAATCAATAATTGCAGTTTTATACTTAACAACTCCCAATTTTTTGTTATCATCAATTTCTATTTTTACCACCCCATCTAGTTGTGATATTTCTTGTTTAATTTTAGATGAGCAACTCCCGCAAACCATTGATTCTAGCTTTATTTCAGCACTTGCATTCGAATTGGAACAAGAATAAGTGATCATTAGTAATACAATTCCAATAAATATTTTTTTCATAATTTCCTCTAAACTATTTTTTTTTGTTCATTAACCAAATTTATTTAGATGACAACTAAATTAAACAAAGTATAGTACATTCTATAGATTAGCATTTAAATAATTTTGATTTTTTGCTAGTTTTCCATCTTCCAAAATGCTATTCCTCCAGCTTGTTTTCCAATATCTTGCTGAGCAACAAGTTTTATTTTATTTAAATCAATAACTTCAACTGATCCTGGCTCGGAACCAATACCTTCTACAGAAATAAAAGCAAACTTACTATCAGGCGAAATCACTACTCCATGGGAAACTTTTCTAGTATTTTTTATACGGCCTAATTCTTTTCCAGAGTCCAAATCCCACACTCCCGTTTTAGATGCAGTTTTATAGGTCACTACTAATTTCTTTCCATCATCACTGACTTCACAATTATAAGGTCCTCTATCAGTTTTAAAACGTCTAGATACAGTCCATTTGTTTACATCAATTTCTACCACTTCATCTGTGCCATTATTAACAACATATAAATATTCATCATTAGGATGAGGGTATACCCAAGTTGGTTTTTCCTTTGGCATATTATGATGAATATTTTTGTGATGTTTAATTTTATGATGATTTTCCATAGAGAGTTTTCGAGTAACCTCCATTCTCACAGCATCAAGTTCAAATAATTCTCCAGACATCATGGCCACGGAATAGTGTTTTAGTCCACTATTTGACAATCGGGAACCATGTGGCATAACACCAGTTTCTACTCTTTCAATTTCTATCATATTATCAGGATCTACTATTGATACTGTACTTGCTTCATCATGAGGACCATGTAGATTAAAATTAACAACATAGAGTAATCCAGTAGCAAAAGAAACTTGGAGCGTTGCGGGGAAAAGACCAAGCTCTACTCTATCTATCATCTCATCGTTTCCAGTCTTATATTTGTACAAATGTCCAAATGGCATTCCATGAGCCATTGATAAGTACCAATATTTTCCATCTGGTGAAATATTAATTCCGTGTGGGCCTTCAATTTCCAATGGCCAAACACCAACTGGAATTCGTTTTTCTAAATGAATATCAATACCATCAAAACGAACTAATGCAACTTCATCCTCAGATTCAGCTGTTACATAAACAAAATAATTGTTACAAAAAATTATTTTGTTTAATAACATTAAAAAAATTACATGAATTACTAAATATCTAATCCACATATTAATTAATTTTGTTCATTCTCATTTTTATTTTGAAATCGTACAGCATAAAGTCCACTATTCATATCTGAAAAATATATAATACCTTTATAAAGTTGAGGTCCCCAAACCATTGGCGCATTGGGTGTAAATCCTTTAGGAGAACGACTATGAAAAAAAGCAATCTCTCTACCTTGCTTATATAAATCACCCATTAATTCACCTGAAATATCCACTACTCTAAGTCCACCCTGATAATATGCAGCATATAGAGTATCGCCCTGCACCCACATATTATGGGAGCCAGCTTCAGGAACTTGGTAAATAGCGACCTCTTCTGGACTATTTATATTTTCAATATTTATAAAATGAAAACCTCCTCTAGGATTAGCTGTTTGAGAATCTGAATCTTTAAATGGGAACCACTCATCACCACTAATTATATAAAATTTTCCAGTTGATTGACTTAAAAATGGAAAAGATGCATGATTCCTACCTGTCTCATCTTTTATATTAAAAATAGATAAAGGATTAATAAGACTTCCCTTTCCAGCTTTCTTTAAAATAGGATTAGATTCAATTAAAGGCTTATTTCTTTCATTATATGGCAAACCACCAATATCTATCGCATGGACACCATCAGACCAATTTGATGAATATACAATGCCATCTACAACCCAGACATCATGAATTGAATGACCTGGTGTTTTCAATTCATAAGAACTAACATAATACGGATAAGCAGGATTAGATATATTTATAATATCAAATTTTCGACTGTTATTAACGGCAAAAACATGCTCTCTATAAATAAAAACATTGTGAACACCACCAGTAAGGTCCTTATTATATTCGGAAATAATTTTTACATCATAAGGATTACTTACATCAAGAATTACTATACCATTTTTTCGATTTGAAGCACCTTCTCTTGTAATAACACAAATTTTTCCATCTTCTGAAACCTTCACGTCATTTACCGTTCTAGCATCAACTACAACTGTGTCAATTGGAGTGATATTACCAGGATTAGTTACATCCCAAAAATATGCTTCACCATTAGCACCCCAAGTTCCGGTTACAGCAAAATCCTTCCCTAAATTTTCTTCTATACCAGCCCAGACCCATAAATCAGATGTATTTACAGAGGATACCAAACCATGTCCAACTAATTCTAAATTTGAGGAAATATTTCTCGGAATGACACGAATTGACTTATTTGCAGAAAAACCTCCGGTTGAAGCTGTAATTGTATAAATGCCAGGTGTTTCAGCTACGAACTTTCCATTTTTTGTAATCTGTGCATTTTCTGGAAGACCAATCCCATAATCTGCTTTACCATACCAAGAAAATTTTATTGGAATTTCCTCAATAGGTTTACCTGAACGTGAAAGAGGTATTGCTCTAAAAGAAATAACATCTCCAGTACGAATCTCTTCTTTGTCAGATGAAATTGACATTCCTCTAACTGGATTTGCAATAATCCTTATATCTAAAGAATTAGTGATATCCTCGACTTTTGCTTCAATTGTTATGCGACCTTTTAATTTTGCATTTAGATTTCCAAAATCATCAAAGTTAGCTACTCTTTGTTCTTTCGAAAAAAGTTCAACCTTTACATCTTTTCTTATAATATTAGCTTTATCAATAACAATAGTTTTTATATTAATACTTGTCCCTTCAAAAATAGTCATTGGAGGATTAACAAACTCAATAGTTTTTAATTCTGGAGATGGAATTTCAATAGACATTTCTCCTTTAACAGAATCTTCACCTTTTCCAGTAATTGTTCGAGTGTTTAATTGAATTAAGCCTGATTTAAATGCTTTTACTTTAACTAAAGCGACCCCAGTTGAATCACTAATTCTTGGGTTAATAGAAATAGCATTCCGCTCACCATAAATTGAGAAAACATCTTTTACTATTTCCCCGTTAGAATTTTGAAGTGAGATTTTAATTTCAGTTGAATCACCAACCCCAAGTGTTAACTCCTCAGGAACAAAGTTGAATGATAAAGAATCTGGATTTATGGTCTTTCCGATTATTTTCTGACCAAAAAATAGTGCTAAAAACAATAGGCCAAGAAAAGATTTCACTTTTAACAAATTATAATTCCTGTTTTATTCTCTTCCTAAACGAATAGCATAAAGCCCACTATTCATATCAGTAAAAAAAACTAGATCTTTGTATGGCTGAGCACCCCATACCATCGGTGCATTAGGAAGAAATCCATTTTTATTGGAGGAAAGAAAAAAAGCTATTTCCCTCCCTTGCTTATATAAGTCTCCTAATAGCTCTCCAGAAATATCTAAAACACGAAAACCACCTTGGTAAAAGGCCGCAAACAGAGTGTCACCTTTTACCCACATATTATGAGAACCTGCTTCAGGCACCTGATATAATGCTGTTTCTTTAGGTTGATCTGGATTATCAAAATTAATGAAATGGAAACCACCCCTAGGATTTGAAGGTTCATAATTTAGCGCACTAAGACCAAAAGGGAATTTTTCATCGCCACCAATTATATAAAATTTTCCAGTAGACTGACTTAAAAATGGAAAAGCAGCATGGTTTCTACCCGTAGGATCTTTTTTTGATGCTAAAGGAATTGGATTAGATGGGCTTCCTTTTCCAGATCTAGACAGCAGAGGATTTGATTGAATTATAGGTTTGTTTTTTTCATTATAAGATAAACCACCAACATCCACTGCATGAACTCCATCATTCCAATTAGAAGAATATGCTATTCCATTGTGAACCCAAACATCATGGATAGCATGACCAGGACTTTTTAATTCATACACACCAACTCTGTAAGGCTTTGATGGATTCTCAATATTAATTATATCATACTTGAGCCCATTGTTTACAGCATACACATGATTATCATATATGAATGCATTATGGACACCACCTGTCATATCATCGTTAAATAATGATAGAATTTCCACATTAAATGGATCTGAAACATCAAGAATAACAAATCCATTTTTTCTATTTGAGGCACCTTCTCTAGTTATAATCCCAATTCTACCATCCTCAGATATTTTTACATCATTTACCGTCCTTGCATCCACTTTAACTGTATCTATAATTACTAAATTTTCAGGATCAGTTACATCCCAAAAATAAGCTTCACCATTTCCTCCCCATGTTCCTGTAACAGCAAAATCTTTATCTTCATAAGAATCTATACCTGACCATACCCACAAATCAGAAGTATAAACGTTAGAAACAAGACCCTGACCTATAAGCTCGATCTCTTTTTTTACATTACGGGGATTTATTTTAATACTTTTTTGAGCTGAATATCCACTAGATGTAGCAAAAATTGTATAAATACCTGTGGTCTCTGCAACAAACCGACCATCTTTAGTGATCTGGCCAGCCGCTGGTAACCCTATACCATAATCAGCAATTCCTGAAAAAGAAAATTCTACAGGTACATTATCAATTATTTTTCCCCTCCTTGATAAGGGCTTAGCAATAAATTGAATGACATCCCCAGTACGAACTTGATCCTTTGAAGAAGAAATTTCAATTCCTCTGATTGGGTTACGAACCACATTAACTATCATATGATTAGTGATATTTTCAGCTTGAGCTGTAATCTTAATTTTTCCAATTGATTTTCCATTAAGATTGCCAAAAGAATCAAACTCAGCTATTGATGGATCACTAGATGTGTAGTGAATATTTATTCCATCGCGTAATAATCCGGCCGCATCAAATATTCTTGCCTTTAATTCAACAGATGTCCCTTCATATAAATTTATTTGGGATTTACTAAATACAATTTTTTCTAAAGGAGGGTAAGGAACTTTAATAGGAATACTATTTTTAACTCTATCTAATCTTTTTTGAGAAATGCTTCTTACGTTTAGAGTTAGATCTCCAGGTTTGAAAACTTTTAACATCACTTTTGCCACACCTGTAGAATCACTAATTCTTGGTTTAGCTGCAACTGATCCTCGTTCTCCACCATAAACAAAAAAAGGATTCCCAGATAAACTCCCATTTTTATTAAATAATTTTATGATTACAAATGCAGAGTCTCCAATAGCAAGAGAAATTGAATCTGGCTCGAATTGAAAATACAATGAATCAATTTCAGAACCAGCCTCTATACTTTCCAAAATAATAAAAAATGAAATGAAATAAACAAAAAAAAATTTATTTAATTTAATTTAATACACCCCTTATTCATAGTTTAGCAATCTATTAATAATAACTTTCAAATTACATTGATATTTGTTCTTTAATATTAATAATTTAGTTTTTATTTCTAATAATAGAAATATTCACAAAAAAATTATTAATATTTTTTTATAAAATTAATGGAATAAGATTTAAGATCATTAAAATAAAATCTTGCAAGCATTGGGCTATCTATGATAATTAAACTCCTTAAATTTGATGTAGTAATTAAAAGCTAATAAATAAAATGAAAAAATAAATTTGAAAAAACCTAATAGAACTATATTTATTATTAATTGAAAGAAACACCAATTAAAGTTAATTCTAAAGAAGTTGGTCTTGAAATAGGACTTCTTTTAGCCAAATTTTTTCTTGACTCTGAGGATCTACATTTTGGTTACTGGCCTGATGGATCAAAAACTGACTTCTTAACATTCCCTGAAGCCCAATCACGACATAGTAATCTTATTTTTGAAAATATACCTGATGAGGTTAATTCTATACTAGATGTTGGAGCAGGATCTGGAGAATTAGCAAGAAAACTCTCAGAAAAAGGTTATAAAGTTGATTGTGTATCCCCTAGTTCTTTTCTTTCTGATTCAATCGAATCAAAACTTCCGTCTGAGTCAAAATTGTTCCGAACCACATTAGAAAATCTAGAAACTGACAATCGATATGATCTAATTCTTTTTAGTGAAAGTTTCCAATATATCAAGTTAGAAAAAGGTATTGAACAAATTGCAAGGTATTTAAAAAGAGATAGCTATTTACTTATTTGCGACTTTTTCCAATTACCACAAAAAGAATCTAGCCCTCTGCGTGGAGGAAAAAAGTTAGATAAATTTTTTGCTACTATAGAGAAATATTCTTTTCAACTAATTAAAGATATAGATATAACCTCAGAAACCTCTCCCACTATTGAAATTTTAGACAATTTTCTTACAAAATTTTTAAAGCCTACGACTACTTTATCAGCAAAATATCTTTCCTCAAACTATCCAATGATTTACCGTTTGCTTAAATGGAAAATGTATAGTCGGTTCGATAAAATAAAACGAGTATACCTGTCAAATAAGATCACCAAAGAATCATATATGAAACATAAATCATATCGACTGTTTTTATATAAAACCACATCAGTTTGAATATAAATTCAAATGGAGGAGAAATTGTAGCTTCATTCTTGCATGAAAAAGGTACAGAATATATTTTTACTCTTTGTGGTGGCCATATTTCTCCAATCCTCATAGGTGCTAATAATGTAGGAATTCGAGTAATCGATGTAAGGCACGAAGCAACAGCTGTATTTGCTGCTGATGCTATAACTAGACTTTCAGATAAACCTGGTATATCTACGGTTACGGCTGGTCCAGGGCTAACTAATACAATAACCGCTGTGAAAAATGCTCAAATGGCTCAATCTCCCGTTATTCTAATTGGTGGTGCAACAGCAACAATCCTGAAAAATAAAGGTTCTTTACAAGATATCGATCAAATAGCATTAATGAGCCCTCACGTTAAATGGGCCTGTTCAGTAAAACGAATTTGTCAAATTGAAAAAGCTTTAGATAAATGCTTTAATATTGCATATGATGGAGTCACAGGTCCTGTATTCATTGAGATTCCTGTTGATTTACTTTATCCAGAAAAAATAGTTAGAGAATGGTATGGACTTAGTTCAGAAAACAATAAACAAAGAGTGAAGCAGTTTTACCTAAACTGGCATGTAAAAAAATTGTTTAACAAAAAAAAGTTTGAATTCAAACCCTATTTTTCTTCTACTTCAGTTTCTCCTAAAAAATACGAAGTTAATAATTGCATTAAAATGATTAGGAGAGCTAATAAACCTATCCTTCTTGTAAGTAGTCAAGCATTGCTCCTAGCAAAAAATGCTTTACATTTAAAAGATGCAATTATGAAAATAGGTTTACCAACCTATTTGTCAGGAACGGCAAGAGGTTTATTAGGGAATTACCAGAATTTTTTTCTTCATAATAGGTCTAAAGCCTTAAAACAAGCTGATCTTATTATTTTAGCGGGTGCTCCTCTTGATTTCAGATTAGCCTATGGTAGAAAAATCCCCCAAAATACATCTATTATCTCTATTAATAGATGTATCCATAACTTAAATCTTAATCGTAGACCAACGTTAGCTGTACACGCTGATCCATGTCAAACTATACTAAAAATTGCTAAATCATGGAGCTATAAAAATGATAACTGGAAAAGATGGAAAAAAAACTTGAAAACTCATGAAATTTATCGTGAAAAGCAAATTGTTGACATATCCAATTTAAAAACTAAAAAAATTAACTCTATAGCCCTTTTAATGGAGCTCAAAAAAATAATTAAGGATGATTCAATTATAATTGTTGATGGAGGAGATTTTGCTGCCTCCGCATCCTATATTCTAAAACCTCGGCAACCACTTTCATGGCTTGACCCAGGACCTTTTGGTACATTAGGAGTAGGTGCAGGTTTTGCAATTGGCGCAAAGCTTTCTAAGCCAGATTCTGATATTTGGATATTGTATGGAGATGGCTCTGTGGGGTATAGCCTTACTGAGTTTGATACATTTTATCGTCACAACCTTTCAGTAATAGGGTTAGTAGGAAATGATGCTGGTTGGACCCAAATTAAACGAGAACAAATCAATATATTCAAAGATGATCTAGCTACTACTCTATTGAATACAAATTATCATATAGCAGCTGAGGCCTATGGAGGAAAAGGACATCTATTAAATTCATTAGATAATTTTGGGGAAATTATTAAAAAATTGTTATTGATTTCTAATTCTGGACAACCAGTTCTAATCAATGCAATTATTGAAGAAACAAATTTTAGAAAAGGTTCTATTTCAATATAACTTCACACTATAGCATGAGCACATTCCTATCATTATCTAAAACTTTTTTTATCCTATGTTATTTAATTAGTTCTTATGGATGTTTTAGGAACCATTATATTGATCCTAAGTATGAAAAAGAAATAAGAAATTTTCGGAAAAATCGAATAAAATTTCTTAAATCAGAAAAGGGATACTTAAATATCGTTGGTCTATATTGGTTAAAAGAAGGAGAAAATAGTTTTGGCTCTGGAAAAAATAATGATATTCATTTTCCTAAAGAATTCCCAAAGGATTTTGGCACGGTAACTAGATTGAAGAAAGGATTTTCATTTACATTTAAGGAAAATGTTACCCTTAACAATAATAAAATCATAACCTCAGCAACTGTAGATGGTGATAATCAATCAAATTTCTTTTCATATGGACCTTTTCAATGGTTGATTATAAAAAGTTCTGATAATTATGCGATTAGGATGCGTAATCTAGAAAGTGAAATACTTAAAGAGAATCTTAACTTAAGGTTTTACCAAATAGATGAAAAATGGAAAATAATTGGGAAATTCATAAAATATGAAGATCATAAGACTCATATTATTACAAATGTTAGAGATCATACATACAAAGAAAAAATCCCTGGTATAATCAATTTTAGCATGCATGGAGATTCTTTTTCTTTTGAACCGAAGTATACTAAAGATGGAATGCAAGTTATGTTTACTGATCAGACAACAGGATCAGAAACATTCTCAGGTGGTCGTTTCCTTCTATTGGAATACCCGGATGAAAATCAAGAAATTATTCTTGATTTTAACAAAGCTTTAAACTTTCCTTGTGCTGTGAACAATTACACTACTTGTCCAATACCACCAAAATCGAATCATATTAATTTGGCCATATCCGCTGGAGAAAAAATATATATAAGAGAAAAATAACTTATTAACAAAAAATATTTTCTTTATTTTTCGATAAAAGTTATCTCACGCATAAATTTTTGATCTAAAATCGTTCTAAGTTTAGGAAAAGCTGAAGTAATATTCTGTACTTCTTCTTCAGAAATTATTTTCCTAGCCTTATCTTCCGCTTTCTTCCACATTTTATTGTTCTTTGGATTACTATCCAATATCGCCAAGTTTTTATATTTAACAATAAGTAACAAATCAAAATCACCATCATATTGGTTAATGCTTTTAAAAATATGAAATTCTTCAACAAGGCCTTCAGATTTAAAAACTTCCATATTATTGTACCAGGTAAGTTTTAATTGGTTTACATACTGTGCATCAACATTTGGCTCTAAATCAATTGTCGAAACAGCATAAACGGATTCACTTATATTCCAAGTTTCACCTCTCTGAGCGAAAATAAAAGTAATAGTAATGAGTATAGTAAAAAAAAATCTGGTTATCATTTTATCTCCTTTCAATAATTATTCATCATTTTATTCTAACGTTTTGCCAAATTAACCCAGTTTGTATGAATGCCAATATCTTTGTGCCCATAGGCAATATATTTGTTCCTTTTTTTAAAGAATTCATCTCTTTTTTCTTTATTTGGCCAAGCTTTTTCATTATAGGCTTTATTTAAGGACATATTATCAGCATCCTCAATATTTGAATACTCCGTAACTATAGTAATTGGTACATTCCCTCCCCCTGATGATCCAGACCAATAATGACGTAATTCTGTACGACTCAAAATTTTGGGGTTTTTCATTATTACCTTATTAAAATATTCATTAAATAATTCTTCTCTTTCCTCAGAAGAACCATCTTCTATTTCACTAATTGGACGCAAATAAAATTCTACAATTGTAACCACAGTATTTTCATCCATATTGCCTTTATACCTTTTTAGTCGATTATTAACCTGTTCCATCACAGCAATATCAGTATGTTCCCCTGTCCAATATTTATTAAAAGATTTAAGAAAATCTTCTCGCTTTTCCTTATCAGGCCATATCTTTTTTCTCCTATCAGCTGTACCAACAATGCTTTTATCAGCATCAGCAATACTTTTCCATTCAGCCATTTGTATAACCTCATTAACTGAACCAGTCCAGCGATGGCCTAAAACGAACTTGCTAATTAATAAAGAATTTGCATTATCCATTTTTTGAGATTCTTCTTCAAAAACTTTTTTTCTTTCTTCGGAGCTCCCACTTTCTACATCTTTTAGATCCTTGAGATAATATTTTGAAAAAGTAACAACATGATTGTCAGGATTATATTGAGCTAAAACCAAATTGCTAATTAATAGAAAAAAAATTAATGAATTATGGACTTTTCTCATTTTAAACTCCTAGATTAATATGATACAAAGATTGCCTTATTAAATTAAGTATAATAGGCACTATAATAATATACTACATATATTTATCCCTTATTTAACAAGTACTAGACTTTATTATAGCTTCCTTAAGAATACTATAATAGTTAACATAATATTAGATTTTTTTGATTGACTTATTTTTTAAGGATAAATTCTTTTATAAGTGGTATTGCTTCTTTTGGGATTTTATGTTGAGCATCAAAAGTTTTATAGACTACGTTATAACCGATACTAATTAAAAGATTTGCTGTCGATCTAGATTGAATAGGGGTAACAATTTCATCCTTACTTCCTTGAATTATAAGAAATGGAGTATTAAGGCTTTCTTGGGTCATAGCCGACAATAAATGCTCTTTTTTCATAATATAACCTGATATTGGGATAACCCCACCAATACTATAAGGTAATCTACTAGAAAAGAGTATTGCAAGGCCGGCACCCATTGAAAAACCTATAATAAAAATGTTTTCAGGTGAAAATCCATCATCAAAAATTCTTTGCATTATTTTAGGCATCATATCTAATGTTTTTTGATATTTCCAACCTTTCTCATCTGATCTACTAAACCATGTATAACCTTTTCCAGTATCCGCATTATATGGAGCTCTGGGAAGATACCATTTAGCTGATAAGTATCCAGTTTCATTTGCAATAACTTCCATTGAAAATTCATCGCCTGTCCAGCCATGTAATGCTAGTAAAGCAAGTTTATTGTCTTTTGAGTCTTGAAAAGTATTGATTTTCATTGATCCAAAAATATTTTTTCCACATCTGGTAATAGACAAGTCTTTTGTTTCTCATAATTAAAAGATACTAGTGTGGCCAAAGATGAAAACACCAAATCTTCCTCACCATATTTAAATATTCCGCCAAGAATCTTTAAACTCTTATTACCAACATGCACTACTTTTTGTCCAATCTCAAGTTCTTGAGGATGTTTCAACTGTTTATGATAGTTTATTTCCATAGAAGCCATAATAAAATCATTTTCCGTATCAAAAATTTTATTTAGATATTCTAATCTGGAAGTTTCAAGATATGTTAAATAACTAGCATGATTAATATGCTTGTGAGAGTCGAGATCACGCCAACGAGTAGAAATGACGGAAAAAAAATTAAAATGATCTTTTTTGGGAGGGGAGTCTATCATAAGCATGAAATCTAACTATTAGGATTTGAAACTTAATTATTTTGTTGTTCCATGAATGCTGTTTAATCAAATTAAAACTTCTTTATATAAGACAGTAATTATTTTTAAGAAAATTTTCATATTATTTCAATTGTTAAATTTTTATTTTATTAATGATGAATTAATCTAAATAATTAAAAAAATATAAACCATCTACGAAGTTTTCGTTTACAGGTTTTATATTGTCTCTTATACATTGCAGATCTTCTTTCAACCTTATCAGCAATGTTGAGAAGTTTTCGTTTTTTCTTATACGTTCCCTTTTTGTAACCACCCCAACCTTCATGATAGGCAAGATAAAGAGCCTTTGCATTAGATTTTGATATTCCCAAATTCTTATGACTTTGATAGTTATACCACCCTACAAAATCTATAGCGTCATTAAAATCTGTACGTTGAGAAAAAAATCCCCCAGCTGATGAGACATATTCCTTCCACGTGCCATCAAGCACTTGTGCATATCCTTTTGCTGAACTTTTTCTCTTCCATGGAATAATCCACAATAGTTTCCTTCGCTGTGCTTTTACTTTCTGCCTAAATGAAGATTCCTGATAAAGAAAAGCCATAGTAACATTTACAGGTATACCCCAACGTTTTTCCGTCCTTCTTGCCGCTTTATACCAATTACGTTTTTCTGTAAAGATATCGCAAATATTTTCTGGAGATTCTGGAGGAGGCACAGTACATGCCTGAATTAAGATTAGAAAAAAAATAAATAGTTGCAATCGCAACTTATAATTATTAGCCAGGTATATATATATCTCCTTTGAAAAAGGTAGTAGCTTTCCCTTCTAAAACAACTCTGTTTTCTTTTAATTCACATCTTATTTGTCCACCCCTAGGGGATAGTTGCCTTCCAGTCAAAACTGTTTTTTTGTATTGATTGGCCCAATACGGCATTAACTGACAATGAGCGGAACCCGTAACAGGATCCTCATCAATTCCAGTTTTAGGATAAAAACATCGTGAAACAAAATCACAACTATTAGATTTTGATGTAACGATTACACCTCTTGAATCAAGTTGAACCAACTTAGTGAAATCAAGCGAAAGTTGTTCAACTTCTTGTTCGTTATTTAAAACGGCTATATAATCTGTAGACTTTAATGTTTCCTTTGGATTAACACCAAGTCCCAATAACATTTTTTCTGGAGCTTCACATTTAAATGGTTCTTCAGCTGGAAAATCCATAAAATAATTCTTGTTTTCTCTCCAGACCACAAGTTCCCCACTCTTACTCATGAAATGAATTTCAGATCCTGAAAAACCTAATTCTGAAAAAATTACATGAGAGGAAGCAAGAGTAGCATGTCCACAAAGCTCAACCTCAACACAAGGTGTAAACCAGCGTATCTCATAACCTAATCCTTTTGGAATCAGAAAAGCTGTCTCAGAAAGATTGTTTTCTTGAGCAATGGATTGAAGAAGTTTATCCTCTAACCAATTTTCCATAAAAACAACAGCTGCTGGATTACCTTTAAAAACCTCCGATGTAAAAGCATCAATCTGAAACATTTTCAGCCTCATATATTATTTAAAACTGTAAAGTTTATATTTGATAATTTCAATATATAATATCACAATATTGAAAAATTAGTAACTGAATATCTAACTTCCATTTTGCAATGAATTAGCTATATCATCTACCTCATTCCATACTCGCCAAATATTTTTATAACAAATTTTTTGAATATCCTGTTCAGAATACCCACGTTTTAATAAATGGAAAATTAGGTTAGGAAACTGTGAAGCATCTTTTAAGCCATATGGAAGGGTATCTCCAACTCCATCAAAATCTGAACCAAAAGCAACATGATCTATGCCAGCAATTTTCACTACATGATCAATATGATCCACTACATCAGTAACATCAGCATATATTGGATTTTCTTCTTGAACCTTTTTGGAAAATTCTATCATCTCTTTATCTTCAAGATTGTAACCATTTTTTTCAGAAAATTCTGCAATCTTAATTGAATTTTCATCGCGCTTATCCCGTGAAGTTTGTGTTAAAAAGGATGAACCAAAATTGATCTGAATAACCCCACCATTATCGGCAAGAGTTTTGATCATAGAATCATTCATATTTCTTTCGAATCCAGGTGTAAATACTCTACAAGATGAATGAGAGGCAATAGCTGGAGCCTTTGTTGTTTTCATAACATCATAAAAAGCATTGTCTGAGACATGAGATATATCAATCATAATGCCAACACGATTCATTTCATTAACTACCTGGTAACCAAAATCACTTAATCCACCCCAAGTAGCCGTAGTGTCATAAGAAGAATCACAAATGAGATTGTCCTTTGCATGAGTTAATGTTATATAACGAATTCCTCTATTATAAAAATAGGTTATATTTGACAAATCATGTTCAATAGGAGCACCATTTTCCATACCCATAGGAAGAGCAATAAGACCGTCTTCAAAAGTTTTTTCGGCTTCTTTAGTAGAAGTAACTACTCTGAATTTATCAGGTGAATCATCAGCTAACTTGAAAACAAGATTAATTAATTCATCAGCCTTTTCCTTTGCACCACCTTCTTGATAAAAGGATGGTACATAAATAGACATAAAAGGAACATCTAAGCCTCCTTCTTTAGCTCTAATATAATCGAAGTCTCCAGTTTCTGTTCTAACTGAAATATCCTCCATTTTTTTTGTCAATCGCCAAGGGATATCAATATGACCATCAGTTATTATTATCCTTTGAGAAATTTTCTTTGCTCTAGTTAATAAACTAGCATCGCTATTACAACCTAGAAAAACCATAGAAATAAAAATAAACGAAAAATCTTTAATTAATTTCAAAATATAATTTTCCTCTCTCGTTAATAATTTATTGAATTTTTTTTTGAAAAATTCAAAATAAGTTGAAATATCCAAAGATTTCCCAATTTTAACTATTGAATTCGATCAGGATGTGTATAAATACTAAAGTTTCTATCTCTAACAAATGAAGCTATAGTAATTCCTACTTCATTAGCTAAATCAACAGCAAGAGAACTTGGTGCGGATACACTACAGATTAAAGGAATAGAAGCTACAGCACATTTTTGAACTATATCGAAACTCAACCGACCACTTACAACTAGCAAAGATTGAGATTTAATTAATTCTTTAGAAGGTGGACGAGAAATAAGTCCTCGCATAATTAAATCACCTATTGTTTTATCTACAGCATTATGTCGGCCAACATCTTCAAAGCTTGAAAGGACTTCACCATTTCTATTCAAAATAGCTGAACCATGGCAACCACCTGTATGAGAAAAGTTTATCTGTTGATCACTAAGAATTTCTGTAGATTGTGAAATTATTTCTTTAGGAAAAGTAGAATCAATTTTTTGCTTTTCACATATTCCAAGCATATCATCAATACTTTGTCTACCACAAACACCACAGGATGCGGAGGTTAAAGTTCCTCTTCTTAGTTTTTTAATCTCTTTGGGATTTTTTTTGCCATTGTTGATTGGTAAGTAAACATTTAGAAGATTACAACTATTACCGGATTTGCAATTATCTTCAAGTTTTTTTATATCTTTAAGACTCTTAATTATTCCCTCAGAAAAGAGAAATCCTATTGCAAGTACATCATCGTTTCCTGGGGTTCTCATTGTAATCGAAATCAATTCACCATTCACAAGAATCTCTAATGGTTCTTCAAGCACTAGATAATCCTCATTTGTTCCTTCTTTATAATCATCAATTACATTTGTAGATTTTTTTCGATATCTGACAACTACACCAGGATTAATCATCTCATTTAATATTTTTGATTTTTTCAAAAATTATACGGGTAAAATTTTCAATTCTTTGATACTTCAATAGCGCAAACTTTATATTCAGCCGTTCCGGTAACCGCATCTCCTTCATCGACTGTTAAGACATTCGCTCTAGCTTCCATAAAATGAAAAGGCATCCATGCACAACCCTTTCTAACTTCACGTGTAAGTGATGCACGGCAAATTATCTCTCCACGACGGGAAAAAACTTTAACTGAATCTCCGTCATTTATATTCCGTTTTCCAGCATCCTTAGGATGTATTTGAAGAAATGCTTCTGGCTGTTTAGCATCTAGACCTTTAGATCTTCTTGTTTGAGTTGCCGCATTATAATGATAAAGTGTTCTCCCTGTGGAAAGGATTAAAGGGTAATCAGAATCTTCACTCTCTACTGAAGGCCTATAATCAACAGGCATTAGTTTCCCTTTACCCCTCATTATTCCTTCCTTATGCAAATATTGTGTGCCGGGATCAGAAGAATCAGTACATGGCCAATGTAATCCTCCCTCATTTTCCAAACGCTCATGACTTAGGCCAGCAAATTTGGGAGCATCCTTGACCATTTCATCATAAATCTCTGAAGTATTACTATATGACCAATTAGCTCCACATGAATTTGCGAGGTCAATTAATATCTCCCAATCAGCTCGACATTCACCAGGTGGGTCTATTGCTTTTCTAACACGCTGAACTCGCCTCTCCGAGTTTGTAAAAACTCCTTCCTTTTCAGCAAATGTAGCTCCTGGAAAAATTACATCCGCAAAACGAGAAGTGCCATTTAGAAAAATATCCTGAAGAACAAGAAAATCAATATTATTTAAGCCTTCCTCGAGCTCACATACATTAGGTTCTGAAAGAACAATATCTTCACCCATAACAAATAAGCCATGGACAGAGGCCCCCACTTTCTTCATCATTTCATTAAGATTTAATCCTGGATCAGAAGGAAATTTGACACCCCATGAATCCTGATATTTAGAATGAATTTGAGGATCATCAACTCTCTGATATCCTGGCAGAAAGATAGGTGTTGCTCCAGCATCATTCGCACCTTGAACGTTATTCTGGCCTCGCAACGGATTCATGCCTGTTGATGTATAGCCAAGATGCCCAGTCATAAGAACAAGGTTTGACAAGGCATAAACATTGTCCGTACCATGAGAATGTTCAGTTATACCAAGAGTGTAATATATACCAGCTTTTTTAGTGGAAGCATATTCGATTGCAGTTTTAATTATATCAGATGAAGGTATACCTGTGAATTTCTCAGCTTCTTCAGGACTATAGTGTTCTACTTTTTTACTAAAAATTTCAAAGCCTTCGGTATTCTCTTCAACAAACTTTTCGTTAACTAGGCCTTCCTTAATAATAACATTTGCCATAGCATTTAAGAGCCAAACATCAGTCCCCGGCCGAAGTTGAAGATGCCTTTCGGCAATTTCAGTGAGCCAAATTCCCCTAGGATCCGCTACAACAAGCCGTGCCCCTTTTCTAACAGCCCGTTTCATTTCCATAGCAATTATTGGGTGAGCTTCAGTAGTATTACTACCTATAACAAAAAGAAAATCAACATCCCTAATTTCTCCAATAGAATTTGTCATAGCCCCAGCACCCATCGTAGTGACCAGACCGGCCACCGTAGGAGCATGTCACGTAGCAGCACATTGGTGAACGTTATTTGTATTAAAGACAGCCCTAGAAAGTTTTTGTACGAGATAATTTTCTTCTCCCGTACATCTAGATGATGAAATAAAACCAAGTGCATCGCTTCCATGCTTTTCTCTAACTGCAAGAAGACCCTTTGATGCATGTTGCATTGCTTCGTCCCAACTTGCTTCATGTAGTATACCATCTTCTCCCCTAATTAAAGGAGACATTATTCTGTCTTTATGCTCTATAAAATCATATGCAAAGCGACCTTTAACACAAAGGTTTCCATCATTCGTAGTAGTTCCTGGAGGAGGAGATGTAACTTTAACAACTTTACCTCTTCCATTATTGGCTTTAGAATCAATATTTAAATCCATTTGACAACCAACACCACAGTAATTAC
>CEUY01138059.1_pt1 | contig 32779 bp, 30 predicted proteins | sample 361481 | NCBI WGS metagenome assembly CEUY01 (sample SAMEA2622737, study PRJEB7988) | marine metagenome | isolation source: saline water (ENVO:00002010), including | reverse complement strand
TTCTTCTTTAACCTCAGCAGTTGTTTCTTCTTCAACAGCTGGTTCTTGTGGCTCTACTGATGCAACCGCTTCTACTACTTCATCTTCAATAATTGGCTCTTGCAATTCAATTATCAAACCTTGATTATTAGGATCCTTAATACTTCTGCGCAAATATATTATTGAGTTTCTTGCACCAGGAATCGCTCCTTTTACGAATATAAGGTTGCGATTATTGTCAGTCTGAACCACCTCCAAATTTTGCACAGTCACTTTTTCATCTCCATAATGGCCAGCCATTTTCATCCCTTTAATGACCTTACCTGGAGTGCTTCCAGCTCCTATGGATCCAGGAGCTCTGTGTCTATCAGATTGTCCATGTGTTTTAGGGCCACCATGAAATCCATGCCTTTTTATTCCGCCTGAAAAACCCCTACCTTTGGAATATCCTGTTACATCAATTCGATCACCTACGCTAAAGCTATTTACGTCTATAACTTGACCAATATTCAATTGATTTTCAGTTTCTGGTTCGACTGATTGGGAATTTGGAACGCGAACTTCAGCTAAATGTTTAAATTTATTTCCGCTTGCAGAAAGATGGCCAGACATTGGTTTATTGGCAGTTTTCGCCTCTTCAAAACCAATCTGAACAGCAGAATAGCCATCATTATCCTTAGTTTTAAATTGCGTAATTGTGCATGGACCCGCAACTATAGCTGTGACACAATCAATATCGCCTGTCTGACGCACCATGCTGGTAGTTCCTAATTTACGGCCCAAAATAGCCTGTATAGTCATTTGATTACCCATGCCAGACTACAACTTTATCGATATATCGACACCGGCCGGCACATTTAAGCTCGTCAAGGTGTCTATGGTTTTATTTGTTGGTTCTAATATGTCAATTAAGCGATTATGAGTTCGTAATTCAAAATGTTCTCTTGACTTCTTGAAAACATGTGGAGACCTAATTACACAAAATCTTTTTATTGAGGTGGGTAAGGGAACAGGACCTGCAACTTGAGCTCCTGTTCTTTCCGCAGCCTCTACGATTTGACCCGCGGATAAATCCAGGATTTTGTGATCAAACGCTTTTAGGACTATTCTCATTTTCTGTTTAGTTACCATAATTTATATTGCCTGCTGCATTTCAACGACTGATTTAGGTGCTTCCTCAAAGGCAGAAAATTCTAGAGAAAAGCTCGCTCGTCCTTGTGTAAGTGACCTTAAAGTATTCGCATAACCAAAAGTCTCTGCTAAAGGTATTGATGCGAAAATAAGTTGTGTATCGTCAATAGCATCAATATTTTTAACTTGGGCGCGGCGGCGACCTAAATCTCCGACAACTTCTCCCAAAAAGTCGCTAGGGGAAGTTACCTCAAGATTCATAACTGGTTCGAGCAAATATCCTTTAGCCCGATTAAGAGCCTCCTTCATTGCCATTGATCCTGCTACTGTAAATGCTACCTCAGATGAATCAACGTCGTGATAAGACCCGTCAACTAATATTGCTTTTACTCCAACCACTGGATATCCTGCTACCGGACCAACTCCTAGAGCTTGTTGAAGTCCTTTACGCACGGCCGGTATGTATTGCTTTGGGACATTTCCGCCTTTTATCTTATCTTCAAATTCGAATGGCTTATCTGAGTCAAGAGGTTCAACTTCAATCTTTACATGACCATATTGACCGTGCCCACCACTCTGCCTGACAAATTTACCTTCAGCTTTTGATGCCACTCTAATCGCTTCTCGGTATGCAACTTTAGGTTGGCCAACATTACCCTCAACATTAAATTCACGGAGCATTCTATCCACAATAATATCCAGATGTAACTCACCCATACCAGACAAAACTGTTTGTCCTATTTCTTCGTCATAAGAAACTCGTAAAGTAGGGTCTTCATCCGAAAGCTTTATTAATGCCTCGGACATCTTATCTTGATCACTTCTTGTTTTAGGCTCTATCGCAACAGAAACGACTGGCTCAGGAAAACTAATCGACTCCAATAGTACAGGGGCTGAATCATCGCACAGGGTATCACCTGTAGAGGTTCCCTTTAATCCTACAGCAGCAGCTATGTCACCGGCTTCTACCATATCCACATCAGCTTTAGTATTCGCATGCATTTTTACTATCCGGCCAATACGTTCTTTCTTGCCTGTCGAAGAATTAATGACCATAGCCCCAGACTTGACTGTCCCTGAATAAGACCTAAAGTATATTAGCCGTCCTATAAAGGGGTCAGTGACAGCTTTAAAAGCCAACGCAGAAAACGCCTCGTCAGCATCTGGCTTTCTTTCTACTTCATTACCTGTCTTAGTTTCCTTGCCAGTAATTGCAGGAACATCTAGAGGTGATGGTAAATATTCATTGATTGCGTCAATCAATGGTTGAATTGCTTTAGTTTTTAAAGCGGTTCCTACTAACACAGGCACGATTTTATTTTTTATCGTAGCCTTGCGAAGGGCTGTCTTTATTTCCTGACTAGTAATCTCGGCATCCTCAAGATACTTAAGCATTAAATCATCATCTAGCTCTGAAATTTTTTCTACCAACGTGGCTCTGTATTTTTCCACGTCATCCTTCATATCGTCTGGCACTGGATGCTCTGTGGGTATTTGCTCACCTTCCTCAGGATAAGAATAAGCTTTCCGCTCTATTAGATCTATCACCCCCTTAAAAGCAGCTTCTATGCCCCAAGGAAGTTGTATTGCGACTGGATTAGCGCGTAAGCGACGGACTATACTCTCCATTACGCGATCTAGGTCGGATCCAACTTTGTCCATCTTATTTACAAAGCATATTCTAGGCACTTGATATTTATCAGCCTGCCTCCATACGGTTTCACTTTGCGATTGAACACCAGCTACCGCATCTAATACGACCACACCTCCGTCTAGCACCCTTAAACTTCTTTCAACTTCTGCTGTAAAGTCAACGTGGCCTGGAGTATCAATAACATTAATGTTATATCCGTCCCAACTACAGTTAGTTGCTGCAGCCGTTATCGTAATTCCTCGTTCTTTTTCCTGCTCCATCCAATCCATAGCAGTTGTACCCTGATCTACACCACCAATCTTATGAATTCGCCCTGCAAAGTAAAGAACTCTTTCGGTAACCGTGGTTTTACCAGCATCGATATGAGCTATGAAGCCAATATTACGGGTTTTATTTAATTTGTTTGTGGAATTCATTAGATAATTACCTATAAATGCTGTTTAGAATCTTAAATGTTTTCTACCAGCGATAATGAGCAAAAGCCTTGTTTGCTTCTGCCATTCTGTGTAAATCTTCCTTACGCTTAACTGCCGTGCCCTCGCCCCTAGACGCCTCTAGCAACTCTTGAGAAAGTCTCTCGGCCATTGGACGTCCAGACCTAGATCTTGCCGCAGCTATGATCCATCGCATGGCTAACGTAGTACGTCTCTCAGGCCTTACTTCATTAGGTACCTGGTAGGTTGATCCACCGACCCTGCGGGACTTAACTTCTAATAATGGAACAGTATTCCTAATAGCCTGATCAAATACCTCAATACCAGGGCGCTTTGCCCTTTCTTCAGCAATATCAATCGCAGAGTAAACTACTTTACGGGCCACTGTTTTTTTACCACCGATCATCACTCGGTTAATAAATTTAGCAACATCGATGCTCCCATATTTAGGATCCGCATGTACTTCTCGTTTTTCTGCCCTGTGTCTTCTAGCCATTTCTCTATGTACTATTCAGCTGCCGCTGCCGCTACTTGCGGATTCTTTTTGCTTCCATACTTACTTCGGCCTCGCCTACGATCATCAACTCCAGATGTATCTAAGGCTCCTCTTATAATGTGATACCTCACACCTGGCAAATCTTTCACTCTGCCTCCCCTTAACAAAACAACTGAGTGCTCTTGTAAGTTATGTCCTTCTCCAGGAATATATGCCGTTACTTCCATGCCATTAGTTAATCTAACTCGGGCAACTTTTCTTAAAGCTGAATTAGGCTTTTTAGGAGTCATTGTTCTTACTTGAACGCATACACCTCTTTTTTGGGGCGATCCAGCACCTTTGTCAGTCCTGTTTTTAAGGGAATTATATGTAACCCTCAACGCAGGAGCTGTTTCCTTTTTGATCTTGGACTTTCGTCCTTTTCTAACCAACTGATTTACTGTCGGCATATTTAATCTTTATTCCTTACTATTTTTACCTTCAAATCAAATGGAAAGCTTATTGATTTTCGTCATGGGATATCACCAAGAGTACTAAGCCTTTCATTTGGATGTTAAATTTGCACAATTCAACACCTCCACCCAAACAGGCGGCAAACATAAATCTTACTGCTCTACGATTGCTAATGTCAACAGTGACACAAGCAATGTTTCCTGAATTTTCATTGGAGTAGTCAAAGATGGATAATTTAGTTTTATTAATACTCTTGATTCATTTTTAATTTGGTTCAAAATAAACTAAAATTATTAAATTCGTATAAAATCAAATAATCATTTATATTGCGACCAGAAGAGATGGCAGTTTCAAAAAAAACCACAAAACAATTCATTCGCCTTTCTATGGCAGCTGAAAATTATTTAGTTTCAATCTATCAACTTGATGAACTCGGGATAAGGGTTACAAATACCCACCTAGCAGAGCAATTAAAACGTTTACCCGAACGAGAGGAGCTAGGAACCACTCTGCCTTCAATCGGTGGAATGATTAGGCGCTTAGTCAGAGAACAGCTAGTTGAGATGCTGCCGGACAAAGATGTCTCATTAACCTCTCGCGGCAGAGAAATTGCCGAAAAGCTCGTACGACGGCAAAGGCTTGCAAAAAGGATGGTAGTAGATCTCTTAGGTCTTGAACCCCATAAGGCACATGAAGAAGCTCATCGGCTTGAACATGCAATATCAGATGAACTTGCAACAAAAATAGCTACGCGTTTAGACAACCCAACCACATGTCCATTTGGTCACCCGATTCCTGGTAGTGGATTTGTCAGAGATAAACTTACAGTACCTCTTGACAAAGTTAACACCGGAAATACAGTCAACATAGATCGAATACCAGAAGATGATCCTGAATTATTAAAGTATTTTGTTGAAAATTCAATAATGCCTGGGGTTGTTGCCGTAATAAAAGATGCTTCACCATATCGGGGAGTGATTACTTTGAGAGCAAATAAAAATGATATTGTTATAAGTTATGAGATATCTAAACGCATTTGGGTTACCCCGATTGGCGTACGTAAAAAATATTAACCTATCAATGCGGGGTCAGTCGTGGTTAATAATCTAATGAATCGATTTACATCCTAGAATTGCTCGATGACCTACAAGATCTGGCTTCAGGCCTACCTCAAACATCCTCTAAGACTCGGGGCCATATTCCCAAGCAGCGCAGCATTGGCATCTCTTATGGTAAAGCATATCAATTCAGACACTAATGGTCCTGTTCTCGAACTAGGACCCGGAACAGGTTCTTTCACCAAGGCGCTGCTTAGGCAAGGAATTAGCGAACAAAACCTAGTTCTGGTTGAGCAGTCTCAAGAATTCGTGAAGCTACTAAAATCTTTGTTCCCTAAAGCCACGATAGTTTGCAATGATGCAAGGAATATATCAAGAATTTCTTCTGATTTGGGAATTAAGAAGTTTGATGAGATAGTGTCTGGTTTACCGTTAAATGCCATTAGAGATGAGCAGCGACGAATCATCTGCAACGAAAGCTTCAAGGCGCTTAAACCCAGAGGTTCAATCGTACAAGTATCTTATTTGCCTAAATGTTCGATTCCGAACAGTGTAATTACCAAGCATTCAGCAAAGAAAATCTACTGCGGGGTGACGATGGTAAACATTCCCCCTGCATTTGTATGGCGTGCAGAAAAATGTTAATTAATTCGGAATTGTCGATTGGAAGGTATTTACCGATTTTGCTTTGCCATAATATATTTAACTAAATGCCACCGCTCTTCTTCTGTAAGCAATTTGTTAAATGTTGGCATAGCTGTAGGGTTAGGTTGACCTGCCATCTCTAAAGCAAATCCAGTTCGGCTTCCATAGGATATCCAGGCGAAGATTTCACCTTCTGTAGCATCAGCTGAGGAACCTGCTATCAAATTTGCAGGGGCCGCTCCACGGGTTAGATATTTTGCAACTGATCCATCACCTTTTAAGGACTCACCATGACAAACAGAGCAATTGACCCTGTAAATGTCAGCTGCTTTACCTTCATCATAGCTGTTGGTACTTTTACCAGACATTCGCAACGCTGTGTATTCTTCAGCTGTGTATTCAATCTCACGACCCGTTACAGGCACTGAGTCACTTGGAGGTCCGATGGTTGGACCTTCTTGGTCATCATATGCCGGTGAGTAGTGCATTTCAGAAAAAATTACTACAGCATGACTTCCAGTTTCTGGAAAAGCCGGAAATTTAAGGTCTGCGATTCCTAATATATTTGTTTCTCCAGTGTTATTGTTGTAACACCCCGTAACTAGTAATAGAAGAACAGCAGACGTCACTACCAAAAATAGCATTGATCCATTTCGTCGTGTTTTATTTTTTTTGAAATTCATATTCACGTATTAAGACTTTAAATTAGTCAAAGTCTTTCTGTTCCCACCCTCTTTTTATATCTTCTGGCTTTGTTTTTTTAAGTATTTCCTCTGCTTTAGATATCTTTTCTTCTGAAGTAGTAACTGTAAGGCCGATATATCCTTCAGTCACACGAGTGTCATATGCTCCCATGAACACGCGTGGAAGTCGCGATTCAATAATCACGCCAATAACAGTAAAAATTATGGAACCCAACATTGTGCCTTCATACATAATCACAGACATTGGAGGCACGGATAATATAGGTTTACCTCCCGTAACAAGTGGATAAGCGAGCTGAGTACCCGCAGTTATTATAAGGCCCATAATGAATCCGCAGGCTGCGCCAATCAAAGGATATCTATATAAACCATGTTTTGGTTCATCCTCTCCAAAAGCTCCTTCAGGATATGGAGTACCGGTTAAAATTTCATACTCATGACTTTCAAAACCCCCATCTCGAACGGCATCAAGTGCATCTGCAGCTGAATCTACGTCTTTGAAAAGAGCTATAACACTTCGGCTCGATATCATAATATCCCCCTTGATTCGTTTATCTTTGTTTCTGAAATTTTTTTTTCGTATAGCATCTTGTTTTCTTTATATAAATATCCGTAATAATTACTCTCGTATTGTTGCTGGCACAGTTTTACGCCCTACCTGAATTTCATCTCTAAGACGCACTCCTTCTTTCATGTCAAAAATAGGAACCAACGGGAACACCTTTGCAAACAATAGAATACCCATTCCCACAAATGCGAAAGTCGAGGTAACAAGAAGAATCTCAACAATACTTGGTGCATAGCTGCCCCAATCAAACTCTAATGGAGACCTGCGTTGCAGGCCTGGAACTATGATTAAGAAACGTTCCAACCACATACCAATATTAACTAATATGGTGGTTATAAACATGCCCATTGGACTTCTTCTAACCTTTTTAAACAGCCACGCTGGCACGGGTATAAAATATGATGTAAGCATAAACACAAGGAACATTGGCCCCATAGGATTCCTAAATATCTGCCATTCCCGCAATGCAATTTCAGCTGACTCCAGCGTGTATAAAGCAAATATCCATTCAAGTGCAAAGAAAAAGAACCATGTGGTTGCTACAATTATCAGCAACCTACCAATCGCATCAAAATGGTCAGGAGTGATGTATTTATCCCATTTCCACAACCAAACCATAATTGCCATCAACATTGCTACAGCAGACACTCCAGAATGAATCGCCCCGATAATGAAATATGGTGCGAAAATCGTTGAATGCCAGCCCTCAACACCAATTGAAACCGCAAAATCCCATGACACGATACTATGAACTGATACGAAAACTGGTAAAACCAGAGCTGATAACAAAATACCTGCCACTGCTTGGAGCTTCCATTGCCTAGGAGTACCCCTAAAGCCTAAACTCAGCATAGCATAAATTTTTCTTGGCAAACCCGTGGATCTGTCCCTCGCTGCAGCTAAATCTGGAATTAAAGCGATAAAAACAAATAAAGTACTACCAATAAGATATGTTCCTACAGCACTAGGGTCCCACACAAATGGAGATCTTATATTTGGCCATAATCCTCTTGAAAAATCATATGGACCTATCCAATACAACCGCCAAGGTCTTCCAACATGGAATGCGATATTTGTAAGAGCAGCAATCAATGAAAACAGTGTTAGAACTTCTGCAGCCCTAGTGACCGGCCTTCTCCACTCGGCTTGTGTCAGCCTCAATATAGCAGACACCATAATACCGGCGTGGCTTATTCCAATCCAAAAGACAAAGTTAGTTATATAAAAACCCCAATATACTGGCCTGTTAACTCCAGTTACCCCCATACCTTGATTAAGCTCCCAACCATAGGCACCCATACCAGTAAGCCAAACAAGCAAAAGAGAGCCAAAAGCTGCAAGCCACCATTTTGGCATTCCAAGCACATCTTTTAGAAGGCTTTTATTTATTTCTTTATCAGAAGCGTATGAATATTCTTGCATTTCGTATTATTCCGGTTTACCTAAAACCATTACTGTGGCTCTATGATATTTTTTGTGAAGTTTATAAAGCAAAAGTTCTTTTTGTTCCCAAATGTTAATGATGGGCACAACACGTGAAATTAACATGTACACAAGTATTGGAGCGGTAATTGCACCAATCACAATGAAAACATCTGCAACATCTGGATATACAGTAGGTGGTATGGTTTTTATACCATGAAATTCTGCACTTTGATCACTCACCGAGTAAGCAGCTACATACACGCGAATCCTATCGAAAAATATACCTATTAATACTGAAACGGAGATGAGGGCTGGCCCCCATACGCTTCTTCTTAGGAAGTTCCATATCATCGTGAATAAAGGCACAACAAAAACCAATATAAAGTTTGCATAAAATAGAGGCAAGTAAGGGCCTTTAACAAAAAGCTCTAAAACTTGTATTTCATTAGGTCTTTTACCATACCAATACACCATAAAGCTTGAGATCCAGAACCAAAACCACATTAATGACAAAGCAAACATTAACTTGCCTAGTCCCCAAAATTGATCGTGTCCTATTTCTTTATATCCGCAGAATTTTCTCAGAATAAACATTGTAAGCAACATAGTGGCAGTCCCAGCTTGCAATGCATGAACAGCATGAGTAGCTGGATATAGTGCATCTATCCAAGCAGGAACCAAAGTCATCAAAAAGTCTACTGAGAAAAGAAAATGCACAGTTATTAACATTAGAAAATACAAGGCACCAACAATGCCTAATCGATGTTTTTGCCAAATCCAGTCCCCTGTAGCACCAGTCCAATTTCTTGCAAGCCACGTATATCTCTTTTTCTCTTTACTACCAGCTTCTGACCGATCTCTCAAAAGCGCAAAATCAGGAAGAGCAGAAATCCAAAGTAACGCGAATCCCAAAATCACAAGTCCAAGTAAAGAAAGAGTCATCCACAAATGAGGTGAGTATGCAAAAACCTCACCAGGATGATAAAACCATAATGATCTTCTGCCATCCTCTAAACTAGGCAGCACCCACAACATTGGTATAAACAGCAACAGGCTGATTAATCCAGCTGCAGACCACATTTCTGCCGGCCTCGAAATAATACGGCGCCAATGTCCTTTAGCTATTCTTGGAGCGATTGCCACCATGGGTGCCGCTGAAGCAGTAGTTAATAAAAAGGCCAGGACTGCTGCAGTATATCCCCATTTTGAAGTGTCGGACACACCATCAACTAAACGAAGGATTAAGCCTATTACGCCTAATATCACCCCGACACCTAAAGCTAAAAGAATGGGTTTAAAATATTTGCTTTTTGCCTCATGCCTTGCAACTAATTCTTCATTTATAGACTCCGGAGTAGTCCATTCAGGATTGTCCGCATAAAAGCCTAAGGGTTGATTATTGTGATCACTCATATTGAACCTAGTGGTGCGCTTCCTCGACTACAGCATTCTCATCTACTTTTTTCAAATATATAACACTCGGATTTGTACCATAGTCCTCCATTAAATGATAACCTCGACCATGATCACCATGTAATTCGGACTCAGCCAGTTTAGACACCTGACTATGTGAATCATTTAAATCTCCAAAGACTAACGTGCCTGTTGGGCATGCATTCACACATGCGGGATTCAATGCCCTATCTCCATCTTCAACTGAAGTTCCATTCTTTTTGGCATCTCTGGATGTACGTCTTATTCTTTGAACACAAAAAGTGCATTTCTCCATAATTCCTCTGCTACGTACAGTAACATCTGGATTCAGTTGATTATGGAATGACTCAGGCCACTCAGGCTCCCAAAAATTAAAGAATCTAACCTGATACGGGCAGTTGTTTGCACAAAACCTCGTACCTACACATCTGTTGTAAACCTGCACATTTAGGCCTTCACTATTGTGATATGTTGCATAAACTGGACATACCGGCTCACATGGAGCATCGTCACACTGTTGGCAAAAAACTGGTATGAATCGTGCTTTTATATTAGGAAATTCGCCTTCCCAATATCTCTCGACCCTAATCCACTCAATAGCTCTACGTTGATTAAATAGAGGTTCATCGTTGATTGGGATGTTATTTTCAGACTGGCACGCAATCACACAAGCCTGGCAGCCCGTGCACTTATCAAGGTCAACTACCATGCCCCATTTTTTACCGTCCATAACTGTTTTCCTTTTGAATAACTATTATTTCTTTCAATGTGCTTCTTCCAAAGGTGTAATTTTTATTATTCTATGCTCACTATCTCTAGCAAGGTCAGGCTTAGAGTTTTCGAATTTAGGCAAACGTTTCCATTCGTCTACTTTTTCGAGCTTAACCTTTGTCGATGCCCAAGCTAACGAACCTGTTTCTTGGTCAATTTTTGGAGATAAAATAGACATGACGTTAGCGCCACGGTCTTTAGAGTATCTTCCTCCCTGAGTATGGCCTTGGCCTATTGGAATAGAAACCACACCCGGAGGTATAGCTGGATGAGGATATGCCAAAACATTTATTCCTTCAGTTGAAGATTTGCCTGTTCCCTGTGCTGATAGCACTCTAATTACATCGCCCTCAGTTATATCTAGCTCTTCAGCAATTTTGATATTGATTTCTATCCATGTTTGCCATGTTGCCGAGGTGACTGGATCAGGCATTGATTGCATCCATGGCAAGTGGGCATTTTCACCTTCTCCAAGAGAAGATGACGAAAACGGTATTAAGTTGAACGTTTTTGCACCATCCGGACCTGTAAACTCCGGATCAGAAATATTTTCCGGTAATTTCTTAACAGTCGGCTTTGTCGAAGAGATTATTGAGGTTGTGTCCCACCATCCACCACGCTGAAGCACTCCTGTCCAAAATGCTCTAAAATCTCCTGCCTTTACCGAACCTCGACCCAATTCGAATAGTTGCCGAGCGCCATTTTCAACCACATCTTTAAATGTAGAGGCATTCAAGCCTAGATCAATTTCCAAGTTAGTTGCAATACCGATCAGCGCGTCGGAAACACTTTTTGTGCCCAACTCCTCTCCTAGATCTTCAAAGAACGGCCTAACCACAGGTTGCTGAAAACCTACAACCTGGTACCCGGGACCGGCCATGGGTACATTCGTGCCCCAATCCTCGAGCACAGAGTTACAAGGCATTATCAAATCAGCCATTGCAGACGTTTCATTAATGGTGTTAGCAAACGAAAATATCAATGGAACGTTGTAAGAAGCTTCTTTAAATCCTATTGCTTCAGGCAGACCATATACTGGATCTACACCATCGATAAGCAAAGCCTGTACTTTTCCGTCTTCCATGTCCCGCACAAGATCACGCCAATCTGACATAGATCCAATGTTTAAGTTGTTTTCTACTTCTTGAAGATCAGCAGTTGGCGGAGCAGGGTTAAAAATTAAACCACCTGGACTGTTCACTGAACCAACTAAATAATTAAGAGAATATATGGCAGTCATGTTCGCTTTGCCATTCGTATGTGCGCCAGCAAGACCTCCACCAAAAGCTACCGGATGATCTTTTGATGCAAACTCTCTAGCCACATGTTTAATTGTGTCTGCTTCCACTCCTACAATTCCAGCAACCTTATCTGGGGCCCATTGATTGATATCTATTTCACCGTCTCCGATTAAGATGTTAGCCGCGTCAGTGTCTCCCAGTCCCTCATCAATAATTACCTGTGCAATGCTAAGTGCTAATAAGCCCTCTCTGCCTGGCTCAATATAAATTAATTCATCAGCATTAGCTCCAGTCATAGAAAAACGAGAATCTACATGTACAAGCTTTCCCCTGTGATGTCCTCCTTGCCTGAATTCACCATAACCTCGCATATAACGTACTGGCGATATCCAAGTGTCCAAAAAGTCTGCGCCAAACGAAAGCACATAATCGCTATTATCGATATCTATGTCAGGCAACCTGTCTTGATCAAACAAATCTTTTATAACACTTCTCAGGTTAGTGTTTTCCAAAGTTTCATATGCAATTTTTGTACCTCTGTAACCAGAAGTAAATCTTTCGGCAACTAAACCGGCATGGGAAACTGATGGATTAGTAACCATAACTACTTCTCGGTTTTTTCGCGCAGCTTTAATCTGTTCAAGCTGATGAGCCACCCGAGACATTGCGTCACTCCAACCTATTTCTTCCCAATTACCCTCTCCGCGCTCGCCAACTCGAGCCATAGGGGCTTTAAGCCGGTCAGGATGATACAAATCTTGCAATAAAGCTTCGCTTCGAGCACTATGTTTGCCACGATTAATAGGGTAATCCACATTACCCTCTATTTTTTTTGCCCGACCTTCCATCACTCTAACCACCAAGCCTTCTCCAGTGGCATAAGAATTTCCAATGGTTGCATACCAATTGTCTAAACCAGTTACAACATCTTCAGGCATTCCCACTTTCGATTGCATCAATAATTCGTCTTCAGGAACTCCGCATGCAGCAGCTAAAACGGCACCTAAAGCGCCTCCGCCTATCCCTGTAATAAATTGTCTTCTAGTTAATTTCATTAAAACTTTTTATTTTCCTCAAATTATCCTTAGCTTCTTACATCCTAATAGTGGCATGTACTACAATCTGTTGGGGCATTATTATCCCTATGACAATCCACACAATTCCCCATTTTTAATGGCTCAACTTGCCTAACTTTTTTCATATTTCCAACATCTCCATGACAAGTAGCACAAACCGCTGCAGGTAAAATGTTGTTTTTCTCAGAAAAATATTGAATGTGCGCTTGATGATTGAATCTAACATGATCTGGCAAACGGTGTACTCTTACCCAATCAATCGGCTCGCCTTGGGAATGATAATCTCTTAGTTTTTCAATTTCTGCTGATTGATCTCCCACAACGGTATGACAAGTCATGCAAAGACCCACGGACGGGACTGTTGCTGAAGCTCCTTTTGTTACATTCCGATGGCAAAATGTGCAATCTAGACCAACCTCTTGCACATGTGTAGTGTGCGGAAATACTATTGGCTGTTCAGGGCCTTCATCGTAGCCGAACATACTTATAGGACGGCCCAACCATGCAGATATAACGAATAGCAATATAATTACAACTAAAGCTAAACCGGCTAGTCCAGTAATTCCTAAAACACCAAACCTAACCATATCTTTACGGTCAGGTTTTGTTGGTATTATTGATGGAAAATCGCCTGGTAGCACTTAATTATTCCCGTAATTTAGATCCAGTAATTTGGCCAAAAGTCCCTAAGAACTCCTGCATGATCGACCACTCTAGACAAAAAGTACATAGCGCAACCAAAAGACGCAATCGACACAATGTAAAATCCTGGACGCAGTTTTGCTAATGTTGGCGGTATATGCCTTGTTGCGGTAAGGGATGGTAGCCAATTATTTGCAATCAACATATTCAATGCAAAGAAAATAATAAATACAACTACTATCCATATGTTGGTGAGCAGGTCTCCTAACTCACTCCATTGAGCGTTTAACAAAGGTTCCGGATCCACAGCACGCCTTTCAAAAAAAGTCTTATTGAAGATACCTAACGGACCAGTCCATAGCCGAACGTATCCGTCAAAATGAGATTAGTGAAAGTTATCACGCTTTGCAGATGAGCGTCAAGGTGCTTTTACCTAATCCTTAGAGGTACTTTTGAGTAAATTAATTACTAATATCCTATGACGAATTTATCGACTATATTCATTTGTTTTTTTTTGGCATTAAAACTGGATTTAAAAGAGCGTGTTCGATTAAAAACTCCTCATTTAATCCACGATTCATATAAACCTATGATAAGTATTATTTAAATTACGCAGTTGCATAGTTATTCATGTCACTTATATGATGTGTGTTATAGATACTCCCGTTTTATGCCAACAGTTTTACAAAAGTGTTAATAATTACGGGGCTGAATATAATCAAAAAAACGAGTGGAGAGGATTAAATGGCTAATACAAAAATTGAGCAAAGATATATTGACGAACATCCAGAATCAATGTCTCGCTACCACACCTCAAAAAATCTTTTCCCAAATGGTGTAACTCATGACGCAAGGCGTCTTTCACCGTTTCCTATGTATGTCACTCATGCAAAAGGGTCTCACAAATGGGACGTGGAAGGAAATAAAATAATTGATTATAAAACTGGTCACGGTGCAATGATATTAGGTCATTCCCATCCGAGTATTGTGAAGGCAGTCCAAGATGCTGTGGCTGAAGGAACCCAAATGGGTTGCTCTACAGACAAAGAAATAAAGTGGGGTCAATTGGTCAACGAACTGGTTCCATGTGCTGAAAAAGTTCGTTTCCAAAGCTCTGGTACTGAAGCAGTAATGATGGCCATGAGATTAGCTCGTGCATACACTGGAAAAACAAAAGTTATTAAGTTCGATGACCATTTTCATGGTTGGAGTGACTATGCCACGGCTGGAGGTTCTGGATTGGGTGGTATCCCAAAGGAAACTCTTGAAACAATGATTGTTTTACCGCCAAATGACATCGGGCTGGTTGAGAAAGCTATCAAAGAAACCAATGATGTAGCCTCAGTTATGATTGAACCTACTGGATCCCATATGGGTCTCCATCCGATCCCAACTAGTTTCCTGCATGAGCTTCGAGAACTCACCGACAGAACTGGTACTCTATTTCACATGGACGAAGTTGTAACTGGTTTTAGACTGTCGAAAGGTGGAGCTTCTCGAAAATTTGAGGTGACGCCTGATATTACAACATTAGCAAAAATTCTAGGAGGAGGGCTACCTGGTGGTGCAGTAGCTGGTAAAGCCGATATCATTAATTTAATTGAATTTAAAGATGATGCATCTTACAACCATAATGAACGGGTAGGCCATCCAGGCACGTTCAATGCAAATCCAATTTCGGCCGCCGCTGGTACAGCGGCCTTAGAGCTGGTAAGAGATACCGACGTAAACGCAAAAACTGAGGCTGCAGGCGGAAAGCTTAAAGCAGGATTAAATGAATTACTAGGGAAAATGGAAATCCCAGGGCAAGTCACAGGGCATGGCCCGCTATTGTTTGTCAGGTTAGGAGTCGATTTTGACGTTGAGGATGACGGTGCTACTTTCGAGTTAACAGACTCAGAATGGTCCAAAGTAAATGATGGCCATAGAAATTCACAATTACACCTTGCCCTAATCAATGAAGGTATAGATCCAATGAGCAACGGCACAAGACTAATTATCGGACAAGATCATTCCGATCAGGATATTCAAAACACAGTTTCTGCATATGAGAAAGCTCTGAGCTCAGTTAGAGAATCAGGATTAATATAAAAAAACTTTAATATCTATTGATTTTCTAATCGCCCTGCATGCTGACCTGCTAATTTTCCAAATACAGATCCGTGCATTAAGCCTGCGGCTCTTAGGCTGTTATGGTAGAAAATTCCGCCGACTATCTCTCCAGCGGCATATAATCCAGTAATTGGATTATCTTCCATATCTAACACCCTAGCATTTTCATCGATTTTCAGGCCTCCATATGTGTAGGTGATACTTCCAGTAACCGAATATGCTATGAAGGGTGGCTTGTCAATTTTAATTGCCCAATTACTTTTGGCAGGGAATAAGCTTAAGGTTGATCTGCGGTCTAGAGTTCTAGGAAGATAATCTGCGTCTTCCGCTTCTAAGTTAAATTTATCCACAGTAGATTTTAAAACCGTGGGGTTAATTCCTAACAAGTCTGCTAATTGTTCTATCGACTGAGCGCTTACAGGGTTAGAACCGCCATATCGATCCTCAAGGTGATTTACTGCACGCTGATCAAATATTTGGAACGCCATATTGCGTTTCTGTGACAATATATCTGAACCAATTTGAACGAAAGTTTGCTCTGCAAACCCTATCCCCTCGTCAGTAAACCTATTTCCATCCAAATTAACCATAATACCCAAGTTATACGATCTTCTGGGCATCGCATCGGTCAATGCTAAATCACCCGTTGTAGGTGCATCTAGGTCTATCGGAGTGCCATGACAGCCGGTCCATTGACCGTTGGTTGCCGCGCCGATATCTAAAGCTACTCGATGCCCATCACCAGTGTTATATCTAGATCCTCTAACCTTTGCAGTTTCCCACTTTGTTCCTAAATACTTTATTCGCATTTCAGGATTTGCTTCAAAGCCACCACACGCCAACACTACTGATCGGCAATGTATAGTGTTTACCCCGTCACGATCCTGTATCTCTATCGATTCAATTTGACCAAGATCCCCTTTATTTAAGGAAACCATTTTAGTTTCATAAAGTATGGTTATTGATTTAGATTCCACGGCTTTTGTTAGCATTCGAACTAAACCTGAGCCCGATTCATATGCTGATAATCCAACTTGATTTGGAATAACAGAAGGCGCATTTTCAAGATTAATGTTTATAGGCAATTCCCACCGCACTCCATTTGAATGCATCCAGTTAATAGTTTCACGCGATTTTGATATGACCACGTCAGCAAGTTCTTGGTCTGTATCTCCGTGCGTTGCTTCTATAAAGTGATCTAGAAAATCTTGCTCAGTATATGGAGCCATTTGAAAGTCACCTGTATCAGTGTTTTCTGGCAATAAAGCTTTTAGGTCATTAATACCATTATGTGTGAACCTAAAACCAGCTCCCGTATAAGGGCAATTCCCTCCCTGGAAATGTTTTGGTGCTTTCTCCAAAATAATCACGCTCGCGCCAGCTTCTGAAGCGGACAATGCCGCACACAAAGCCGCGTTACCAGCCCCAACAATCACTACATCAAAATCAATATTTTTACCCATATATAGCCTCTTTTGTTAGCCAGTATAAATCAATTTTGAATTAAATAACGAATCTTAAAAAATTTAATCTGGACAATTTATTGAATGCAATGTAAACATTAGACTATAGTAATCGAATGATGATGGGTTTATGATAACCATCTGATAAGTTAAATTAAGGTTTTGAGTCTGCGACATAGGAGGAGGTGGCTACTATGTCCTATAAAAATAAGATTCGAACTGGGATAATTCTGTTTACAATGGCGACCTTAGCTTATTCGGTTGCCACAAAAAAACGTCATGGGCGTTTTTTAGGAATTCCTTATGATTGGAGAATTCCATCTCTAAACAATATAAAAAGGATTCTCTGGAATAAAGATGACCCTAAGCTTTTCAACGAAACGGTATTTGGAGTGGGTTGGGCCCCCAACGCTTATCAATTTTTAAAAAGGTTACAATCATCTGAACCAAACTCTTCAGAAAAATTGAGTAAAGACAAGGATTCATAGAATCTTTCCAATGCCCGGTGGTGTAGTGGTAGCACAAAGGCCTTTGGAGCCTTTGACCCAGGTTCGAATCCTGGCCGGGCAGCACATTTGAAAACATGCTAACCGGACAAGTCAAACTAGACCAATTATTAAAATCAACATCAAGGGCATTCTATTTATCTCTTAGAATATTGCCAAAACATGTGCGTAAACCTATAAGCCTAGCTTACCTACTAGCTAGAGCAGCTGACACTATTACCGATGCTCCTAACATTTCAGAGGCAGTGAAAATCCAATCACTTAATTCTCTCAAATATTCTTTAAATAATGATGGCTCAGATATGAATATATCTCATTTCACTGAAATCGATTTCAAGGATAATTTATCAAAAGTAGAAAATCAGCTTATCTGTAAAATTCCATTCATCCTGACTTGTATCCTATCCTTGAAACCTGAAAACTGCATTCAAGTTAAGCGTGTTGTATTGACTCTAATAGAGGGTATGGAAATGGATCTAAAATATTTCGGAAAAACAATAAACAGCCCTAGATTGGTAAGCCTTAAAAATAATGATGAATTGGATAAGTATACATATTTAGTAGCTGGTTGCGTCGGGTCGTTTTGGACTGAAATAACCTTAGCAAGCGAATCTAAAATTTGTAATATTAACGTCACCTTGATGTCAGCCTTAGGTGTGGAATTTGGCAAGGCTTTGCAAATGACTAACATATTGCGTGATTTTTCTTCAGATATCCGTATGGGAAAGTGTTATATACCAGATGAAGAATTAAATAAACTAAATTTAAATTTAGATGACCTATTAACTAATAATAGTGAAAAGCAAATCAGACAATTAATATCTAAACAAATTCATAAAACTTTGGATTTATACGACTCAGCAGAAAAATACTTTTTATCTATTCCACCAAGAAAGGTACGAGTAAGATTGGCAGTATTATGGCCGCTAATCCTTGGTTTAGGGACTTTAAACGCTATAGTTACGAGAAAAAACTGGCATCAATCAGAATCTGTAACCAAAGTTTCCAGATTATGGGTATACAAGATGATGCTGAAATCACTTTTTTTGGTTTCATTAAACTATGTAATTAAAAGCTGGTTCAGGCAATTACGCTCGTCTATTACTCAGCATTTAAATACATAAACTTTGCAAGGCTTGGATTTTACTAAATAATTAAACACCTTCTTTCTATAAAACAACTTTTTGGGGGCAAGCAAAATTTGTCGAAATCAGAAGTTTCGGGGAAAATACAAACGGTACTTGGTCTTATTCATCCTGCGGACCTGGGCGTAACGTTAATGCATGAGCATTTGCTTATTGATACGACTTGTTATTACAACGAATCAGATTACGCTAGCAATCGATCATATAAGAACATCCCATTCACGCCAGAACTGACATCTAAATCACATGATTTATATGTCCACCATCTTGATGGCGCTCGAATGTATGATGAGTCTGAAGCAATTCAAGAAGTATCTGCTTACAAATATTCTGGGGGTAATTCTCTGGTTGATACCACAAGCGTGGGTATTGGTAGAGACCCTTTAGCATTAGCCAGAATATCTAGAGCCTCAAAATTAAACGTAATTATGGGATCATCTTATTACGTTACCCATTCACACCCAGCAGATATGAATCAAAAGACTCAGGCAGAAATCACTCACGAAATTGTACGTGACATAACTATAGGCGTAAAAGATACTAATATCCGGTCAGGCATAATCGGAGAAGTGGGCAACTTTTGGCCATTGACGAGAAACGAGATCAAAGTTTTGCTTGCTTCAGGAGAAGCCCAAAAGGAAACCGGTGCCCCAATAACTATACATTCGGGACTCGGAGATGAAGCTCCAATAGGAATACTTAATCACTTAATAGCTGGAGGCGCAAATCCTACCAACTGCATATTCGGGCATTTAGATACTGCTATTCAATCAGAGTCACATTTTATTGAATTAGCAAAAACCGGATGTTATTTAGAGTTTGATATTTTTGGATGGGAAAATACAGGCATGTTTATGGATGAAGGAATTAATATGCCGAACGACATCGGTAGATTGGATAGGATAAAGTTTTTGATTGAAAATGGTTTCGAAGATCAAATAGTTATATCTCAGGACGTATGCCGAAAATGGCATTTGTCGAAAAATGGTGGACAAGGTTATGATCACATTTTGAGCAATATAGTTCCGAGAATGAAAAATTGGGGTATTACCGAGAGTCAGGTTCACAAGGTACTTGTCGAAAACCCTGCAAAAGCTTTAGTTTTTGAATAAAATGCACAATGAGCGAATCAAAGGAGATTATTGATGGCTAAAAGCACCAAAACAATTGCTGATCTTGTTAGAGCCTGGAAAGCAGAAAATATTGCTCATGTTCAGTTTGAATTACCTGACATGCATGGAGTTAGCAGATCTAAGCTAGTACCAATTTCCCATGTAGAATCATATGCAACAAAAGGCTTAAATATGTATGGAGGAACCGTGGTGCTTGATTCAGCTTCCTCAGTAGTAGGCAACACTTTGTATAACGAAGAGGTTAATTACGCAGACCAATACCTTAAACCCGATCTCGATACTGCAATAATCGTTCCATGGCTTGACCGAACCGCCAGGCTTATATGCGAGGGCCATTGGGAAGATGGTACCCCTCAAAAAGCTGCTCCGAGATGGGTTTTGAGACAACTTCTTGGTAAAGCTAACTCACTAGGGTTTGATGTTAAATTAGGTCTCGAATATGAATTCTATGTCCTGGCTCCTGAAACCTCAGAGCCATATTTCGGCGGACTGCATATTTTTAATACATTAAGAAATCGCTATATCCCTCTAATCGACCAAATAATGGATGAGATGCCAAAGGCTGGAATCGATTTAATTACAGCCAATAGTGAATATGCTCCTTCTCAGTTTGAGATTAACTTTGCTCCGTCTTTTGGAATAGAAGCTGCGGACCAGGCATTTACTTTCAAAAATGGTGTAAAAACGATTGCACATCAGATGGGCCAAAACGCAACTTTTATGACTAAACCATTTAGTGACACGGCTGCTTCAGGTTGCCACGTGCACATTGGTCTAATAGATAAAGAGACTGGACAAAATATATTTTTAGATAATTCTGACTCAGATGGATTGTCATCAACCGCTCGTCAATTCATACAAGGAATGATGGATCATACTCCAGCAAGTATGGCTTTATTAGCTCCTACAATAAATTGTTACAGTCGATTTAAACCACATACGTTTGCCCCTTCAAACGTTAGTTGGGGACCACAAGATCGGTCGGCCGCTGTACGTGCGAAAAACTCTAGAGATGACAATACTCATCTGGAAAACCGTCTCGGTACCGGCCTTTCGAATCCGTATCTAGCAGTAGCTGCAGTGCTGGCAACAGGTTTACTAGGACTGGAAAAAGGTGCAGAAGCGAAAACTCCAAAAGCTAAAAGCGGACCAGCTGAGGAAAACCCAAATTATAAAAGTTTGCCTACCACTATTGAAGAATCCTTAACTGCACTAAACAAAGATACGAGGTTTTCTGACATGTTAGGTGATGAATTTGTTGAAGCCTATACAACTATGCGATGGAATGAGATTGGGCGATTTCGCTCTCATATTACCGATTGGGAAAAACAAGAATATCTGGAGATATACTAGTTTAGCTTTCCCGACTTGTAAGAATGGTTCTATAAAAAATTATTACTAATGCTCCGTATATAAGCATTGCTGCAGCGCCAATCATCGTCGCAAAAGGTGCACCTTGGTACTCAGCAAGGGCTCCAGCCGCCAAACTACCGATAGTTACGGTACCCCAACTAGCCATAAATAAACCTGCTACACGACCTCTAAATTCTGCAGTTACAGCTTGCTGAAGCATAGCTCCAATTAAGGTTTGAAAACCAGTAAAACACAACCCTATTAGCAAGCAGCCTAAGGAAGCCATAACGATACCGGTTGACTGGGCCAATATCACTAATGAAACAACTCCGAGTAGTATTGATAATACTACCAATACCCCCGGTCTTTTTAAGTTCCCTAACGATGCAAGACAGATTGTACCCACAATTGAACCCACACCAATTAACGCTAACATTAATCCTAACTCTGTCGCGCCAAGATCAAAAACTTTCTTTATGTAAACCGGAAAAAGACCGCTTGTAAATGGTATTAGTATCATTGGTCCTAAAAATGATAATAGGATTAAGCCTTGAACGATTGGAGTTTTTATCACCATGCCTACTGAATCCGAAAATCCTGTCAAAGCCGATCTTAATGTCAAAGATTCTTGCAATGGAAACTCGATCTTAATTCGACTAGCCATCAATACTGCGAAAAGCTGAACGCCTGCTGCAGTAAAAATCGCGGTCGGGGTACCAAACATTTCTATTAATATCCCGCCTATTATAGGACCAGCCAGCCTAGTAATGCTAAATGCTAATTGTATTAAAGCCAGTCCATTTATTAACCTTTGTGGCACAAGAATATCAGCTGTTATAGCTGTTCTTGCAGGCTCAATTAGAATCCATGAACAACCCATAAGAGTGACGAAAGCAAGGATATGCCAAACGTCGATTTTGTCTAAATACACCCCAATACCAAATCCAATGTTAAGCATTAGTTGATAAACAGGACCGAAAAGTAAAATCTTTCGTTTATTTAAACGATCAACTAAAACCCCTCCAAGAGGTGCTCCAATTAAATTAGGTAACGTATCCAAAGCTAGGGCCATCGCGGTTATAAAAGCAGATCCTGTTATGTCATATACAACCCATCCAATAAAAACCTGTTGGAAAAAATAGCCGCCACTTGTTCCCATACTAGCCATCCAAACAAACCTGAAATCTGGTGTTGTTAATGACAAGAAGGTATTACTTGCAAACTTAAATTTCCACATTTATTACAAAACCTTCATATATATATTGCCGCACATAAAGATATTTAAAATAATTAGTCCCTGTTTCGCAAATAAATCCTTATCAGTGAATTTGATTCTAATGTATAAATTAAATAATGCTTAGCTATTGACTGAACATATACTCGGTCATAGACTTCAATCTAGCAATAACAACGGAGTGATTAATGTGTGGCATAGCCGGTTTTTTCTATAAAAACGGTGAATCTAATATACCTTTAGGGAGTCGACTTTCCGCAATGGCATCTGTGTTAGGAAGCAGAGGACTGGACGGGACTGGAATGGCTCTTTATGGAGAATTACCAGATGGGCATCTTGCTTTGCGAATTCATCTTGAATCAAACAGATTTAATGAAAAAGCTGAAAGTGATTTAGCAATATCTGAAATTACATCCAGGCTGGAAAAATTGGTTTCAATTAATGATATTCAGTACACAGGTAATATATTAAGAATCGAATTGAAAGAAGTTGAAGACAATAATGATATTGAGTTCATGTCAAAAGTGACATCAGTAATAGAGCAATCTGGAACTGAACTGTTCAGTATTGGTAATTCTATGGAGATTATAAAAGATATAGGACCAGCGGTTGAATTAGAGGATTATAAAGTTGCAGATTTTCTAGGTTCTCATGGCCTTACCCATACTAGATTAGCAACTGAAAGCCGTGTAGATATATGCTATTCACACCCGTTCTGGGCCAGACCATTCCCAGATATAGCTGTAGTACATAATGGACAACTAACCAACCATAACAAACTGCGTCGATCTCTCCAGCGCAGGGGATACGAATTTTCTACAACAAATGACTCAGAAGTTATAGCTGTTTTTATTGCTGACCAATTACTGAATGGATTGAGTCTAGAGGAGTCATTAACTGAATCGATAGAACAACTAGATGGCACTTTCACGTATTTAATTTCAACTTCAGATGGTATTGGGTTTGCTAAAGACAGATTTTCAACCAAACCATTAATAGTCGCAGAAAATAAATCATTCGTTGCAATGGCATCCGAAGAAGTAGCTCTCCACTCTATGATTTCAGATGATACAGATTTATATGAACCTACTGCCAGGGCGGTGCAAACTTGGCTTCGATAGATTGTAATGGCCTTTCCATAAAAGAAATAAACCAAGCAATTAAAAAAGGTTTAGATGAAGATGGCGAGGTAAATGTTGAAAACCCTAATTCACGCCATAATCTTGGTGTCGGATTAGATCAGCCTGGAAAGGTTGTCTTTCAAGGTAGCGTAGGTTACTACTGTGGTGGAATGTTAAAGCAATGCACAATCGAAATTAATGGTAACGCTGGATGGTCGGTCGCCTCGGACATGCAATCAGGAACAGTGATAGTGCATGGTAACTCAAGTGCTGCTGCCGGAGCAGCTATGAGAGGCGGAACCTTAATTGTTCATGGAAACTCTGGGCCAAGAACAGGCATATCTCAAAAAGCAGGAACTATTGTGATTGGGAAAAATGTAGATTACATGTCTGGATTTGTGATGCAAAGAGGTCTAATGGTGGTTTGTGGAGATACTGGAGATGCATTTGCGGATTCAATATATGAAGGAAAACTATTTGTATTAGGCTCTGCAGATGACCTAGGAAATGACGCGATAGCTACAAACAGCACTGAGGATGACAAATTAACAATCATTGATCTGTTATCAAAATACAAAATTGAGGGCATACCACAAAACCCCGAATTTAAAAAAATTGTCTCGGGAAAGAAACTCTATAATTTTGATAAGAGTGACTTTAAATTATGGAGGGTCGCTCTATGAGTAAACAAGATTCAGAAAATATTCGTCCATTAATTAGAGAAAGCTTTTTCTATGCACCAGAAATCATTGAGGATATACAAGCTAAAAGTGAGTTAGGTCGATATCGTTTACGGGGTTTCGGTACCCTTCGAAAATTACCCACATTTGATGACCTGACATTTGTTACCTCTGGATTAAGCAGGGTTCCATTGGAAGGGTACAGAGAAAGCTGCAGTACTAAAACAACAATCGGGGCGAGAAACGCAAGCGAACCATTGGAACTAGATACGCCAGTTTATATCACTGGAATGAGTTACGGTGCGCTGTCCAAAACAGCCAAAGTAGCTCTTGGAAAAGCTGCTAGCACCATTGGCACAATGACTGTTACTGGAGATGGTGGGATGCTACATGAAGAACGAGCAGCATCAGATTTGCTAATGTATCAAGTATTGCCAAGTAGATACGGGTTTAATCCTGATCACTTAAAACAAGCTAATGCACTTGAAATTGTAATAGGACAGGGAGCAAAGCCTGGAACTGGCGGTTTGTTAATGGGGCTTAAAGTTTCAGAAACAATAGCTGATCAACGAGAACTGCCAGCAGGAATTGACCAAAGGAGTCCAGTCAGACATCCTGACTGGATGGGGTCAGATGATTTGATGATTAAAATAGAGGAACTTCGTGAAGTAACTGAAGGTAACGTTCCAATATTTATAAAATTGGGCGCAGGTCGTGTTACCGACGATGTAAAGTTGGCTGCTAAAGTTGGAGCCGATGCAATTGTTATAGATGGAATGGAAGCAGGCACGGGTGCGTCTCCAGAACTACAACTAGATCACACCGGTGTACCAACAATGCCGGCTACTGCTGAAGCAGTTCGGGCTCTTAATGAACTTGGTTTAGAAGACGAGGTCGACTTGATCATTTCAGGTGGAATAACCAGTGGAGCAGATATAGCAAAAGCTCTCGCCTTAGGAGCAAAAGGGGTAGCAATAGGTACAGCCGCTCTAATAGCATTAAATTGCAATAAGTCTATTTACGTGGAAGATTATGAGCGACTAGGTACTAGGCCTGGAGCATGCCATCATTGTCATACAGGAATGTGCCCAGTCGGTATTACTACCCAAGATCCTGAGCTGGAATCCAGATTAGATTTAGAAAAGGCAGCAGAAAGAGTAGCAAACTATCTAAATGCTTTGACCCTAGAGGTTCAATTAATATCTAGAGCCTGTGGCAAAAGCAATATACACAATTTGGAACCAGAGGATCTGCGTGCATTAACGATAGATGCTTCAGCAATGACTGGTGTCCCATTAGTTGGCAATAATAAAATCTATTAATTGCTGTCCAATTACAAGAATGTCATTAATATAATTTGTGAATTAAGAGGTTTACCTTAAATGGATAAAATATTTGAAATGGAAATGGGTGGTGAAAAAATACGTGCTCGTTTACTAACCGAGGATGCTCCAATAACTTGTAAATCATTTGAGGAGGCCATGCCAACAGAAACTTTTGCAGTTAATGCTAAATTTGCTGGCGATGAAACAATTGGAATGCTTTCTTTCTACGTACCTCCAGGGGAAAATGAAGTGCCTTCTGTCGAACCAGGAGACATTGGTTATTACCCAAGAAGCCAAACGCTTTGTCTGTTTTATGGTGAAATAATGCCGTTTGGATATATAAATCTATTTGCGAAGGTATTGCCTGAAGACTTAGAGAAATCTGTCACTGCAGGAAAAAAAATTCTAAATGCAGGTTCAATGCCATTAACAATAACTATGCCATTAACTGGTGACTCTAATCGAAAATCTAACCGACAGCATACAAACCCAACAATAAATAAAGTCATCGCGTCTATCAATAACATTTGGGAAACCGAACCGAAAGACGTGGCTTTTATGAGAACCCATAAACGACCACCAATGGGTAACTTTCCATGCGTTATATATTCGAACTTCGATCTTTTCTGGGGAACAGAAAACCTGCATGTGGCAAGCAATTTAGTAAATGAACTGGAATTAGAGGCGGCGAAAAAAGTTGCTCTAGGGTATTTAAAAAGAACACAAGAAAGATTGGGGAAATGGGGTTTTCCGGAAGCGACATCTTTAATTGAAGAATCGCTGTCGTCAATTGCTAAAATTGACTCCAAAGAGGACTTAATGACTCTTCTACACTGCTTAAATGTTTATTTAAATCGATTAGGCAGTTGGATAGATTCCATGATTCCTTGGAATAAGATGGATGACAATTTAAATCTTCTTCATATAGAAGATCCTAACTAATTGTTCTTTCTTTTATCTACTATTCTCCAACCTAAACCTACAACTGTAGCAGCGAGCATTGCCTTAACAAGGTCTCCAGGAATATATGGATACATGCCAGCGGAAAACAATTCTCCATCTGCTGGCCAGCCATAATCACCAAACTGGAGCCATAAAAGGCCGGGGACATAAACTACCAACATACCCAAAACCATTGTCCATAAAGACCTTCGGTTCCAACCTCTTTGGGAAAGATATCCAACAAGCCATGTAGATGCAATAAACCCAATAAGATATCCACCTGTAACACCAGCGCTCGTGTAGGCCCAGCCTCCACTTCCATCTTTAAAAACAGGAACACCAGACATACCTAGGAAGTAATAAATCAATATCGAAACGAGACCCCACCGCCATCCCAAAACTCCACCAGCCATTAACACACCAAATCCCTGTAAGGTTATTGGAACGGGATTATCTGGCAAATAAAAACTAGCCCGAGCTAGGCCGGTTAGAATACCGACTATAGCAAGCGCTGCAATTAACTTGTGTAAATAAGTCGCTGTAGGATACAACGCTTCTAACAATGATGGCCCTGGTTTCGACAACCATACCCATGGCTTCGAATCAACCACCCAAGTTCCTGATTTAATTACCATCTGCATAACATTTATCTCCTGAAAATATTGTTAAATCACTATATCTTTTTCGTACATACAGTTTGCACAGCCACATGATCCATACTTCTTATGATCTCGTGCCATAAAAAACTCGTCATTTAAAGCAATCTCTTGCTCGTTTTTATTAAACAATGTGCTGAATATATTTTGACCAAGTGTCGATACCGCAATGCCTCCAAAAAAGAAAAGGGGTATTTGCTTTAAAAAATTTCTTTTGGCGAGGTTGATTTGGGTTTTATTAGACTTGTCCATTATTTTCTCCGAATTTATTACCTGTTATAAGTAGTTATTTATTATATATCGGCTTCAATTGTAAAAAGGAATTATAGAGCTACGTTGCAGGTTATTCAACGCGTATTTAAGTGTGATTATTGTAGTCGATTAAATTATGAAAATGATCAACAGGGCCTTTACCTGTACCGATAGGGTATGCCTTTCTAATCGATAGCTGAACAAAACGTTTAGCTTTACTAACTGATTCAAACAAATCAATTCCTTCTGCTAATAACAAAGTTAAAGCAGATGCAAACGTACAACCAGTACCATGGGTGCTAGTAGTATTTATTCTAGTCCCAGTAAAAGCTTTAAATTCTGTGCCATCATATACTAAATCGGTAGCAGGACCGGATTTGAAACCTCCAGTAATTACTATTGCTTTTGGACCTAACTTCATAATTAGCTTGGCGGACTCCCTTAACTCTTCCATTGTTTGTATTTGGTTTCCAATCAAGGCCTCTGCTTCAGAAACATTAGGAGTAATTACATCTGCCATTGGTAATAATCTATTGCGCAAGCTTTCTATTGCGCTCTCTGCAATTAATCGAGCTCCTGTCGTTGAAACCATTACTGGGTCAACAACTAATTTAGGCACATCATATTTACTTAATGTTTCAACCACAGCATTCACAATCTCGTGATTCGCTAACATTCCTGTTTTTATACCATCAGTTCCAATATCGCTCAAAACAGCCTCTATCTGACTTGATACATTAGACGCAGGAATAGGATGTAGATCAGTAACACCCAAAGTATTCTGTGCTGTGACGGCTGTAATCACGGAAGTACCATAAGCACCTAGTGCTGCAAACGTTTTCAAGTCCGCCTGTACACCTGCACCCGCCCCGGAATCTGAGCCAGCTATACTTAATATCTTTTTTACTTTTTTCGATTCCATGATCAATTTTACTCTTGTTAAAAGATTCGCTTTAAAGATTAAATGTGGTTTTCATTAACTAACAACTTAACTTAAAAATTATATGTTCCTGATATATTAATTTATTGTTAATACTAATATGAACATTTTAACTAACTATCTAAAACTTATTGGGATCAATTTGAGTGGGACTCAAATTGATCAGCTTTATCGTTATAGAAAAATATTAATCGAATGGAATAAAAACATAAATCTAACGGCAATAACGGACCCTAATGAGATCTTATTTAAACATTTCTTAGATTCTATTTCTGTCCACCTAATAGAACCTATATGTAATAATAAATCTTTCAGAATAATAGATGTTGGAAGCGGGGCAGGTTTTCCTGGTTTAGTTTTAAAAATAGTTTTCCCTAAAAGCAATATAACACTATTGGAAGCAACAAATAAAAAAGTACAATTCTTGCAACATATTAAAAACGAACTTGAATTGAACGACTTAAACGTTGTTAGCAACAGAGCAGAAATAGCAGCACAAAATAGACTATATCGAGAAAGATTTGACTTAGTTGTTGCTCGTGGAGTAGCGAAATTGACTACATTAGTTGAATTAACTTTACCATTTTGCAAAATTAATGGAATATGCGTGCTTCATAAGGGCCCTAAAGCTCACATTGAAGTTGCTGATTCATTAACTGCAATTGAAAAAATGGGTGGTGGCAAAACGGAACTTTTTCCAGTCAATCATGAAATCGATGTGCCAAAAACTGAAACTGTTTTTGTAAAACTTACTAAATCTATGGAAACACCTTTAAAATTCCCTCGGCCTGATGGCGTGCCTAAAAAACAGCCTTTGCAGAATGTATAAATGATATGAACTTTCCTTGGAAATATTTCACCGAAAATTACAATACTTTGTTTGAAGATGTAGGAAACAAAACTGACTTAATCAACAAATTAAGGCAACGAGTTTTTTCATTACCAACAATTTTCTTTATAGCAATAACCTCCGCATTAATAATTTCTATATCAATAGGCCTTGATCTTGATTGGGATGAAATGTTTGTAAACATCAAGGGAATGAGTCCGATTGACTATGTGATCGGTTTATGCCTTTATTACGCTAGTTTTCTTGTGCGAGGTTTTCGCTGGAAGATATTAGCTCACAATGCATCAAAAACGATGTCATCAGATCAATTGAAAACTAATCTGCCATCAACATTAGAATTTGCCAAATTTATTTTAATCGGCTGGTTCATTAATGGTATAGCCTGGCTTAGATTAGGTGATGCCTATCGGGCATGGAGTTTCTCTCGTCGTTTTAAAAGCACTTTTTCATGGAGCCTAGGAACGCTTCTGACCGAAAGGGTTCTAGATATGGCAACAATACTGGGCATCCTAATAGTTGCAATTCTATCTATAACGAGCATCGGTAATGAAGCCTCTAGTTACCTAATATATGCTGCTGCTGCTATGGCTGGTCTATTGAGCGCTTTTCTAATATTTATGCGCTTATTTGGAATGAAATTAGCAAAACTTTTGCCAAAACAGCTGTTTTCTATTTATGGAATGTTCCATAAAGGTACGCTCGATAGTTTGGATATTAAGCAAATGCCAATCTTAATTTTGCTAAGCACATTAGGTTGGTTGCTCGAAGCTGGTCGCCTCTTCTTTATCATTAAAGCTTTAAACCTTGAATTATCAATACCGATGATATTAGTTGTGGCTTTAGGTCACGCAATTTTAAGTACAGTACCTACTCCTGGCGGAATTGGAGCTGTAGAAACAGGAGTTACCGGTTTATTAGCTTTATCATTACCGAAAAATGATGCGGCTTCTATAGCAATTTTAGATCGATCAGTAACTCTGCTCAGTGTCATAGTTTTCGGCGGCTTAGTTTTCTTAGTGTTCGAGATCCTGCAAATCAAGATAACAAAAAAACTAAAATCGCCATATAACATGAAATAGCTAAAGGTTATAATTACCTGTAGCCTGATAAATCCTAAATTTATCAATGAATATAGTTTTAATAGCGGAGAATTTCTAATGTCTAAATTAAACCTCAGAAAACATAGTTCTGTTCAAGTGGATGGCCCTGACAGAGCTGCAGCTAGAGCTATGTTAAGAGCTTCTGGATTGCTAGATGAGGACTTTGAGAAACCGTTTGTTGCAATCGCTAATTTAGCTAGCGATGTAACACCGTGCAATATGCATTTAGATCGAATTGCGAAGGCAGCTAAGTCCGGAGTTAAAGCTGCAAATCTCGTGCCTTTCGGATTTGGAACTATTACTATAAGCGATGGAATATCGATGGGAACCGAAGGAATGAAGGCCTCTTTAGTAAGCAGAGAAGTTATAGCGGATTCTATAGAAACGGTAGTATTCGGAGAAAGCATGGATGGTTTATTGGTCGTGGCGGCATGCGACAAAAATATGCCTGGGGCGCTAATGTCCATGGGCAGGCTTAATGTTCCATCAATATTTGTTTATGGAGGAGCGATATTAGCTGGAAATTACAAGGGTAAAGATATAAATGTTCAAGACATGTTTGAGGCAGTAGGATCATATTCCCAGGGCGATTTAAGCTTAGACGAATTAATTGCGATGGAAAGAGTTGCTTGCCCCGGAGAGGGCGCATGTTCAGGAATGTTTACTGCTAACACGATGGCCTCAGCTATAGAAGCACTTGGGATGTGTCTACCGGGTACTGCCTCAATCCCAGCTGTGGATTCAAGAAACTTAGAGTTCGCAGAAAAAGCAGGGGCTATTTTATATCAATTACTAGAAAATGATATAAAGCCTCGAGATATTATGACCAGAGAATCGTTCGAAAATGCAATTACCGTGGTTCTCGCAATGGGCGGATCAACGAACGCGGTTTTACACCTTCTTGCTATAGCAAATGAAGCTAATGTGGACTTGGAGATAGACGACTTTGACAGACTCAGTCGTAGAACACCTTATCTTACAGATTTGCGACCAGGCGGAAGATACGTTATGCCTGATATGGATAAATCAGGCGGAGTGCCTGCTTTGATGAACGAATTACTGAAAGGTGGTCTTTTACACGGGGATGTTCTAACTTGTACTGGAAAAACTATGGCTGAAAACCTGTCTGAATTCAAAACATCTCCCGACAAGAAAGTAATATATCCAGTAAGCGACCCTCGAAGCCCAACAGGTGGACTTGTAATATTAAAAGGCAACTTGGCACCTGAAGGCGCTGTGTTAAAGGTTTCCGGTACCAAGAATCGTACTCATACTGGTCCAGCAAAAGTATTTGACTCTGAGAGGGCTGCTTTTGAGGCTGTAACTAAAGGCCGAATCTCAGATGGCGATGTTGTAGTAGTTAGGTACGAAGGCCCTAAGGGTGGTCCGGGTATGCAGGAGATGCTTGCTCTTACTGGAGCGATTATGGGCGCAGGATTAGGTGACTCGACTCTACTACTAACTGACGGGCGCTTTTCTGGGGCAACAAGAGGACCAATGGTTGGGCATGTCGCACCGGAAGCTATGGTAGGCGGGCCAATCGCTCTAGTGCAAAATGGAGATATCATTAATTTGGATGTTGACGCAAGAGATTTATCCGTTGATGTGACTGAGGCAGAGTTGATGAAGAGGAAGAATCATTGGAGTCCTATTGAACCTAATTATACAAGGGGAGTATTAGGGAAATACGCTAAGTTGGTAGGGACGGCGTCTAAGGGAGCTGTCACTCATTAAGGGTTAAAAAAGGTAGCCTACAATGAAACTAACAATGAAACTTTCTTGAGTTGGACTTAAGAAGCTATTTCAGATAGCAGATGTACAGGCGTATCCTTAGTCTCTTTGATAGCTCCGGTGTAGCTCTGTAGAGTGGTCTGAATATCACTGTGACCGACAAGCCTAGCAACCGATGCTGGATTCACGCCTCTATCAATTAAGTATGAGACAATGAATTTCCTTATGGACATCCATATTAATCTTGATTCTGAACTTAAAATAAAGTTACCTTTAATAACCATAATGGCACTAGGCGAAATCTGTGTTTTTTCACTATTTGTAATATTAGGCGAATTTGAACATGGAGTTACTTTAAGGCAATCATTCGTAAGAACTGCACTGCCCTTCTTAATATGTTGGTTTGTTATATCTCCATGGCTTGGATCTTATAAAATGTCTACTCTTTATAGTCTTAAACAAACGATATGGAGAATCCCTTTAACATGGATTCTGTGTGGATTTATCGCAATCATTGCTAGATTC
>CEUY01488337.1_pt1 | contig 33111 bp, 32 predicted proteins | sample 361481 | NCBI WGS metagenome assembly CEUY01 (sample SAMEA2622737, study PRJEB7988) | marine metagenome | isolation source: saline water (ENVO:00002010), including | reverse complement strand
GCCATTTCGCTAAAGTCATCATCATATTCTGACTCACGATACAGAGCCAGCCATCCATTGGCCTCAAAAAATTCATCAGTAAAAATCCAGCAGGTGCTTGCTGTTTCGTAAATGAGTGGGTTGGTGATTGCACCAAATAGTACGACTTCAGTTAAACACATTATATTGACAGTTCTTTGTATAAATGCTGAGAATAAAAAGCGCACTTGGTTATGGAACAGCTTTTTATCGCTCAAAGGGAAGTAGCAAGTTTAAGACGAGTGAGATAGGTAGGGTAGAGGCAAAAGTGTGACATGCGTCACACTTTTGAAGAGATGATTAAACGGTGATCATTGTAGAGATTAATATTATTGAATAAACTTAATTTCATTATCCTCTAGTACTGTTTTCACAGTGCCCGGCAATAATGTACCACCAAGTATCTTCTGCGCTAATGGGTTTTCAAGGTACTGCTGAATAGCACGTTTCATTGGTCTTGCGCCATACACACTATCAAAACCAGCTTCAGAAATTTGGCTTAGCACTTCTGGTGAAACTTCAAGTTCGTACCCTCTGTCCTCTAAGCGAGATTTAAGTATATCAATTTGCAGCTTCGCAATCTTCTGAAGTTCACGACCACCGAGGCTGTGGAACACAACGATATCGTCAATTCTGTTGATAAACTCTGGTCTGAAATGGCCTGATGCTGCTTTCATCACTGCATCGCGCATTTCTTCATAAGGCTTATCCACAGGCATGCTTTGGATAATGTCTGAACCCAAGTTTGAAGTCATGATGACTACAGTGTTTTTAAAATCTACCGTACGACCTTGGCTATCAGTCAATCGACCATCGTCGAGCACTTGTAAAAGCACGTTAAAGACATCTGCATGAGCCTTTTCAACTTCATCCAAAAGAATGACCGAATAAGGGTGGCGTCTTACGGCCTCAGTTAAATAACCGCCTTCATCGTACCCAACATACCCTGGAGGCGCACCGATTAAGCGTGATACGGAATGCTTTTCCATGTATTCAGACATATCAATTCTGATCATGGCATCTTCAGTGTCGAACAAGAAGCTTGCTAGTGCTTTACAGAGCTCTGTTTTACCCACACCTGTTGGCCCTAAGAAGAGGAAGGAGCCGTTCGGTCTGTTTGGATCTGATAAACCTGCACGAGAGCGTCTAACAGCATTCGAAACCGCTTCTATGGCTTTATTTTGGCCTATAACGCGTTCGTGAAGTTCATCTTCCATGCGGAGGAGTTTTTCACGTTCGCCTTCAAGCATTTTGTTCACTGGTATGCCGGTCCAGCGAGAGACGACCTCTGCAATTTCTTCTTCCGTTACTTTATTACGGAGTAATTGCATGTCTGCTTTATCATTTGCCGTTGCCGCAGCAAGCTGCTTCTCAATGGCTGGAATAGTGCCGTATTGAAGCTCCGACATTTTATTAAGGTCGCCAACTCGTCTGGCTTGCTCCATTTCTGTCTTAGCTTGTTCAAGGTCGATTTTAAGTTGCTGTTCGCCGCCGAGCATATTCTTTTCGGCGTTCCAAATTTCTTCAAACGAAGCAAATTCATTTTCAACTTGAGAAATATCATCCTCTAATGCATTTAAACGTATTTGGGAAGCCGCGTCTGTTTCTTTTTTAAGCGCTTCTCGTTCGATTTTTAATTGAATTAATCGACGTTCAAGTTTGTCCATCGCTTCTGGTTTTGAATCTATTTCCATACGAATACGACTTGCAGCTTCGTCAATTAAATCGATGGCTTTATCTGGAAGTTGTCTATTAGTGATATAACGATGTGAGAGCTTCGCTGCTTCAACAATGGCAGAGTCAGTAATATCTACCCCATGATGCACTTCGTAGCGCTCTTTTAAACCTCGTAAAATAGCAATAGTGTCGGCCACGCTTGGCTCATCCACTAATACGTTTTGAAAGCGACGCTCAAGGGCTTTATCTTTTTCGATAAACTGGCGGTATTCATCAAGGGTTGTTGCGCCTATGCAGCGAAGCTCACCACGAGCAAGGGCTGGTTTAAGCATGTTGCCTGCATCCATTGAACCTTCTGCCTTACCAGCGCCAACCATGGTGTGTAACTCATCAATAAAGAGAATGACTTGGCCGTCTTGCTGTGCAAGATCATGCAGTACCGCTTTTAAACGTTCCTCAAACTCACCTCGGAACTTAGCACCAGCAAGGAGTGCGCCAATATCAAGGGATAGAACTTGCTTGTTTTTTAAACCTTCAGGCACTTCTCCATTAATAATACGCTGCGCAAGGCCTTCAACGATCGCAGTTTTACCAACACCTGGCTCCCCAATAAGCACAGGGTTATTCTTAGTACGGCGCTGGAGTACCTGAATGGCACGGCGAATTTCATCATCTCGACCAATAACAGGGTCAAGCTTGCCACTTTGTGCGCGCTCTGTCAGGTTTGTTGTGTATTTTTCGAGAGCTTGTCTGTTCTCTTCGCTACTGGCTGAGTTCACAGTTTGTCCTCCACGGATTACTTTGATCGCTTTTAATAATTTTTCTACAGTCAGCCCTGCATCCTTAAAGACTTTTGCTGTGTCGCTTTTATCTTCAAGTGTTGCAAGCAAAAATATTTCAGTGCTAATAAATTCATCTTTAAATTCTTTGGCTTTTTTTTCTGCAAGTGTAAAAGCACTCATAAAGCGATTTGATGGACGTAAGTCATGCGTCGGTTCATCAAGTCGTGCAAATGAATTTATTTTGTTTGTAAAAACTTTTTGTATTTCATTACTATCAACGCCGCACTCTTTCAGTAGTGCAATAAATGGTGATTGGTGCGTGTTCAATAGTGCTAAAAATAAATGATCTAATTCAAGTGTTGTGTGGTGCTTTTCAATAGCCAAACTATGGGCATTAACCAAGCCTTCTTGTAGGGTATGAGTAAACTGATCTTGCTTCATTTAAAGCCTCTCCTGTAAGCAATAACCAAAGACGGAACAACTTTTATGCGTTATCTATTATCTGTTTGATAATCTTAAACTTATATTTTTGACGTTCTTGTGAACAAGTGATGAAATATAAATTTAAATTATTACTTCTGAATCTGATTATTATCTTGGGTTGTGGAGAGAGCTTTTCAAGTTTCAATTGAAATAAATATTAAAAATTTGCGCTCGAAACCTTGGGATTGATTTTATTCTTTGGTGTTGAAATGAAGTCTTACGCGCCCGCTTGATGTTATATTGTAATCGTCCGTTGTTCGAGACGTGGACAAGAGATAAAATCCTCATACTTTTTTATGGAGGTAATTATGATTTCTACTCAAGCTGGTCAATCTAAACAAGTTATTGACTTAAATAATTTTCCTCAGGATTTTGCAGCACTACAGCCTAAGATTACAAAGCTGAGTGTTAATGAGGTTTTGGCGCAAGAAGTGAAGCCAAATCAAAAGATTAGACTGTCATTTAGCCCAATGGACAGCAACTCACCTTTGGCACGGTTATCAAACATCAGTGTTGAAAATCGTGGTTCGAAAGCTGTGCAGCTTGAAGCTTTGTTACCAAAGGCTGTTGCACAGGCAATGAGAAGTGACGAGCAGAATAGAGCGTCTTAATCTGCTTGTAATATAAAATTTATGCTCTTAGATATTTCTCGACTAACTCTAATAGTCCATTATTGAAGTCTAATGAGAATGTTTCACGGGTAGTGCTTTTATTTATTTTCAGGTATGTCGCTCGCTTTTCTATAGGCTGCATCACCAAGTAAATAACCTGCACCACCGCCAGATACACCTGCTGCATAGGCTACATGAGGTGGGGCGCCCGCTGCAATCGCTCCAAGCGTAGCTGTTGTGCTACCAATAACAGTACCAGTAAGTCCTGCAAATGATGCGTTTCTTTCATGGACTGCTGTTAAAAGACTCTGCTGAGCTACATGTACTGGGTTATTCATTGAATAAGTGTGTTGTTGGGTGGTTCTTGGTTGCGGCTGTTCAGTTGTCGGCGTAAATGCCTGTGTTGAGCTCCTGCTCTGCTGTGCAGTTGTGTTATTGGCAGGTGAGTACCCTGATGCAAAGGTATTTGATGATGCTTGGACTTGCTGGGGCATAGTTATAATATCCTCGTAATATTAAGTTTAGGCTTGTCATAGGCTCTGACACAGATGTATCAGCAACAGTTCCATTATAATACTATGCGCTATGCCTTCTAAATAATTGTAAATTAAAGTTTTGTTTAAAAAATAGACTTAATTTATATGCTTTTGGACTAATTCCAATAATCGATCATTGCAATCTTCTTGGAATGGATCGAACCAGTTGAGCTGGGTCCAGTTTCTCAGCCACGTCATTTGGCGTTTCGCTAACTGACGTGTTGCCGCTTTGCCTTGCTCCATAAACTGGTCGTAAGACGTCTCGCCCTTGAGATACATCCATGCTTGTCTGTAACCCACACAGCGCATTGATGGCAGATCTTCGTGCATATCGTCCATGCTCATAAGCATGTCCATTTCATCTAAGAAGCCGTCAGAAATCATATTCTCAAAGCGTTGTTCAATTAAAGGATGAAGCTGTTTTTTCTCTGGTGGTGCAAGTGCAATTGGTAAAATATCCCACTCATGCTCTTCTAAGCACTTTTTATCCCAACCTTTTTGGAAGTAGTCTTGCTTGTACTGAGATGACATCTTTTCACCAGTGCTCAAGAATATCTCTAAAGCCCTCTCAATACGCTGCTGATCTCGCTGGTGCAGGCGTTCTGCAGACTCAGGATCGACTTCAGCAAGCCACTGGTGAGCAAACTCAATGCCTTTGGCCTGAATTTCAGCTTGGATTTTGGCTCGTACTTCTGGGTTTGCTGTTGGTGTCGGGGCTAAGCCTTGAAGTAAGCCTTTAAAATACAGCATGGTACCGCCAACCAACACAGGCAATTGGCCTTTGCTATGAGCATCGCGGATGGCGTGAGTGGCATCGTTAATAAACTCAGCAACTGAATAAGACTCTTGTGGTTGACGAATATCAACTAATTCATGAGGATAGGCTGCAAGCTCTTGCTTTGTTGGCTTGGCAGTACCTATATCCATTTGTTTGTAGATAAGGGCTGAATCAACGCTAATAAGTCTTACATTTAAGTTATCTGCAAGCTTAAAGGCTGCTGCTGTTTTACCTGCGGCAGTTGGCCCCATGAGAAAGATTACTTTATTCTTCATAGACATAGTCTGCTTACTAGCCTCTTGTTGATCAGTTTAGATGATGAAAATATAGGTTTTCCCATTTTACCATAAGGCTTCAGCATAAACGACTTGGGTTAAGCTTGGCTCAGCTCAAGACTTTTAGCGCAAATTTTACAAGAGCCTATGCTTAAAAGTATCTAGAATGGTTTTTAACTTGCATTTACCTATGGCATTTAAGAATGAGCCTTTAGGTAGAGTCTTGAGAAAACTGAGCTAGCTATTCTAGGAAAATAAGTAGAGTTAATTTCCAAGGGTTCTCAAGATGCTACGGACACGCTTTAATCATATGACAGTTTATAATTTAATACTTCGACAACAGCAGCATACGAAGACATTCGCCTTTTTTATTATTTTGATTTTTTCATTATTGGCTTATGTGGCTTCGACACACTTTATGCCTAAGCTTGGTGTACTGCTCATCTTGCAGCTTGCGATTGTGGTGATATCTATGCCCTGCAATCGTGTTGTCACCAATGTGTCCTGCTTTATTTTTGCTTTGATATATAACTATTTCTTTACGCTGCCTCATTATTCATTTCATATGACTGAACTTGAGGATATTATTAATACGATTGTCTTTTTGGTGGTTTCATTTTTGACTAGTGATTTTTCGAATCGATACCGTGAAAAGAGTGAAGCGTTAAAGCAGGCCGAGATGCGGTCAAATATCCTATTATCTGTATCCCACGATTTAAGAACACCATTATCGAGTATTATTGGCTCTTTAGAGACCTTTAAAGAGTATCAGCATCAAATCTCAGATGAAAAAAAAGCAGAGCTCATCGACGGCTCAATTGAAGAAAGCCATCGACTTCATCGCTATATTGAAAACCTATTACAACTTGTCAAGCTTAAGCACAGCCCGGTTGAGCTTAAAATGCACAAGCATCGCATTGAAGACATTACTCAGCATTTAGAAAGCCGTGTTGCTAACCCTCGCTTCAAAATGGATATTAATGTGTCCCAGCCAATTATGGTACAGGACGCTCTCTTGGAGCAGGCCATTTACAATATGGTGGATAATGCTTTGCGATACTCACCTGCGGATAAGCCAGTTATATTGAAAGCATATGACTTAGAGCAACTGCTGTATATACAAGTCATGGACTATGGTGAAGGGATACCAAAGCAGCATAGAGATCAAATCTTTGATGCATTCTATTCAAGTCGTACAGGTGATATGGGATACGGTGGTTCAGGCCTTGGTCTTGCTGTGGCTAAAGGTATAGTCGATGCCCATAGAGGGCATGTCCATGTGATTGAAAATGTGACAGACGATGAAGGTACTCAGTTTGGCTGTGTGATTGAAATTCAGATACCAGTAGGTTTAACTCATGAATAAAAAAACAATTCTATTAATTGATGACGAAGAAAAAATTCGCCAGTTCGTACGCATTTCGATGCAGGCAGAAGGTTTTCATTGTGTGGAGGCTGCAAGGGCAGATGAAGGGTTGGTGCTTTTTGCTGAAGAGAATCCTCACTTGATTATTCTCGATCTCGGTTTGCCAGACATGGATGGTTATGAAGTATTGCGTAAAATTAGAACATTCAGCCATGTCCCAATTCTAGTGCTGACAGCGCGTCATGAAGAGTCTGAAAAAGTGAAGTTATTAGAAAGTGGTGCGAACGATTACATCAGCAAACCATTTGGTATCAAAGAATTAATGGTTCGTATTAAGGTGCTTTTACGGGATATTCAGTATGCACCTGTCATGCCTGAGCTTCGTTTTGGTGAGCTTGTTGTTCAAACGGCACAGCCAGTGATTACGCTTAAAGGTGAAGATGTCAACCTGACGAAGAAAGAGCACCAGTTTTTAGTGAAACTGGCTTCTAAGCCTGGCGTGCTTATTACTCAGCAGCAGTTACTCACTGAGATTTGGGGCCCATCCCATGTGGACGACTCACATTATCTGCGAGTGCTCACAACACAGCTGCGTAAAAAACTGCAAGATGACCCAGAGCACCCAAACTATATTAAAACTGAGCCAGGGCTTGGGTATACATTCTTAGCTCAAAGCGAATAGTTGATGTGCACCTACAAAAAAGCCTGCATTTTGATTTAATTGCAGGCTTTTTTGTATGCGTGGCTAGGGCGGTACCTAGTTTTGGCGATTATCGTTTGAAGAAACCGCCAAGCATGCCACCTAGAGAGCTACCCATAAAAGAGTTCAGCATTTCAAGCTTATCTTTATGCTGCTCTGCAAGAGAAATAAGAATTGGAAGAATAGCAGCGATACCTGCACGAGCCTGATCTGCTGGAATACCAACTTTAGTCGCAAGGCTATCAACATCAAAAGATTCAAGAAGCTTTACAGCTGTTGCTTGAAGGTTATTGAGGTTAACTTCATCTTTCTTCTCTTGGAATGTGCCAAGGAAATCTTTTGCTGCTGCTGGAACAAAGTCATCAGCTTCTTTTTGTGAGAAACCAGATTGGTTCATCAGGACATCTTTAAGCTCTTTGAGCTTGTCACCTAATAGTGCTTCTAACATTTTAATACCTCTTTATCTTATGTAAGCCTGTATACTAAAGCTTTTTAAACAATATGCAATGCTTCGGTCTTTGACCTAGCTTTGAACTAGATAATTAATAAGTGCTTGGGAAGTTTTGCTCATATTTGCATTGTTTTTCACGCAAATCATAAGGTTACGTTTAGCCCAATCATCATTTATTTCAATGACATGAAGTAATTGATTTGTATTTTGATCCACTGCATTTACAGGGACCAGTGCAATACCAACGCCAGCGCTCACCATTCTGATAACACCATCAAAGCTTTTAACCTGTGCTCTGATATTGAGATGGCACCCCAATAGTGAAGCTTTATTCATTGTGAATGTGTGTATAGCAGAGCCTTCGTTTAAAATAACAAAAGGGTATTGTAATACCTTTTTGAGCGACGTTTTTTTGAGGGTGTTTAGCGGGTGTTCCTGTGGTGTGACAATAACGAGCCTGTCTGTTTTATAGGGGTAGAGGATCACATCTGCATGATGCTCCTGTTCAGCGATAATACCTATCTCAATTTGCTCATTTGCAACTGCCTTTAAAATTTCTTCACTGCTATGTTCTTCAAGAGCAATATTAATAAATGGGAATTTTTCAAGAAATGCACTTAAATCATGTGGCAAGTGAGTATGGGTTGCATTGGTATTAGCCCAGAGCTTAAGTTGAGATGAGATACCTTGCGTATAAGGTGTAATATCTGAAAGCATCTGCTCAAGAGTCGCAATGACTTTTTTGGCATGTCCTAGCACAATTTCCCCTGGCTTCGTTAAGGAAACACCTCGAGGTTTGCGTATAAACAAGGTTGTGCCGAGGTTATCTTCTAGTAATTTTATTCTGTGGCTGGCAGAAGAGGGCGCTAAACAGGCAGCTTGAGCGCCTTTCGTTAGATTTCCATACTCTGCAATAGCAATAAGAAGTTTCAAATCTGTAATATCGAACTTAATCATGACTGGCCTTATGGGCTTTATCTAGTATTCGTAGTTTACGAACGCTTGCTTGTTTAAATCACAATTCTATTTTGTGTCTGTAGTATGGCATTGTATTATTTTTAACACGAGTAGTTGAGTAATGATGACATACAAACGAGCAATTAGCCCCTATAAAGTAGGCATTTTATGTGCTGTGCTTGCCGCAACTGGATTTTCATTTAAAGCAATCTTTGTAAAACAGGCATTTATGATTGCTGATGTCAATCCGATTACACTTCTAAGCTTGCGAATGCTATTTGCTTTACCATTTTTTGGCTTTGTCGCATTCTCTGCTTTTAAAAAGCCCCTAAACTTAACGAGATGGGAATGTTTGCAGTTATTAGGGGTTGGTTTTGCTGGGTACTATGCTGCTTCAATTTTGGATTTTATGGGGCTTGAGTATATAACAGCAGGGCTCGAGCGAATTATATTGTTTTCATACCCTGTTTTAACAATTCTGATAAGCGTGGTCTTTTTAGGGAAACCTTTTGATAAAGCATTAATACTGCCAATTATCCTGTGTACCTTTGGTGTCGTGTGTGCCTGTATTAGTGATATTACAGGTGATCATAGTGATAACAATGTTATTCTTGGAATTTTCTTAGTGGTTGCTTCTGCTATTTGTTATGCATTTTACCAAGCTTTTTCTGAACTACTGATTGCAAAGCTTGGTGTAAGTTGTTTCTCGATACTGGCGATGCTTATTGCGATTACAGCAGTACAAATACACTTTATTGTTGAGTTGCCAATTACAGATTTAAATCAACCAAATGAAATTTATCTTATCTGTTTTATGATGGCATTGTTTTCTACTGTGCTACCAGTCTTTTTGCAATCAAGTGCCATTAAGCATATAGGTGTCGCTAAATCTGTTTTAATTAGTACCTTAGGGCCAGTCATAACACTGTTTTTAGGTTGGCTCCTTTTAGATGAACCGATTTCGTTTCTACAAATAGTTGGTATGATACTTGTACTTCTGGGTATCTTAACGATTAAAAGAGTGAAACGGCAAAAATAGGAAGATGTAGAGGTCATTATGACAATTGAAAGCTTTGATGGAAAAACGCCACAACTTGGTGAGCGTGTCTTTGTGGCACCAATGGCCTATATCAATGGCGATATTACAATAGGCGATGATTCTTCTGTATGGCCTGGGGTTGTTATTCGTGGTGATATGCATTGGGTCAAGATCGGTTCTCGTACCTCTGTTCAGGATGGCAGTGTTTTGCACACAACCCATAAGGGCCAATTTAGTAATGGTCATCCATTAAGCATTGGCGATCAAGTGACTATTGGTCATATGGTGTGTTTGCATGGTTGTACTATTGGCAATAAAGTACTTGTCGGTATTGGTGCCAAGGTACTTGATGGTGCAGTAGTTGAAGATAAAGTTGTTATTGCTGCGGGGAGTCTTGTACCCCCAGGTAAAAGATTGGAATCTGGCTTTATGTATATGGGCTCACCTGTAAAGCAAACCCGCCCTTTAACTCAAAAAGAACTGGATTTCTTTGAGTACACGACAGATCACTATGTAAGAACGAAAGATAAGTATTTAGCAGAAATGGGGCAGTAGGTTAGCCCTAGCCCGTTGGGTCAAGTGGAATATCATGCTTGACCAGCTTTTCTTTAAGTGCATCGATATCCAGTGGCTTCTTCAAGTAATCATCCATGCCTACTTCTAAGCATTTGGTTTGGTCCTTCGCCATGGCATTGGCTGTAACCGCAATAATTGGAATAGAGGCATAGACATCATTGCTTGCACGAATATGAGTGGTTGCTGTAAAACCATCCATCACTGGCATCTGGCAGTCCATTAGAATGCACTTGGCTTTGTTTTTATTTTCCGCTAACCAATCTAGGGCTTGTTGCCCATTACTGACGCAAGTGTATGTGCAGCCTAGCTTTTGAATAAATGCGCCAATAATCATTTGGTTAATTGGGTTATCTTCAACAACCAATAAGTGAGATTTATCTGGGTTTGCTTGGTTGATCTTAGATTGAATTGAATTGACATCATACTGCGATTGCTGCGGCTTTCGAGTAGGTAAAGTTGTACTTTGCTCAATAATTTTCTTTTCTGCAGTCTCTGGCTTTTCTTGAGATTGAGTAGGGGCATTTTGTTTCACTTCGATATAAATATCGTCTTTGCTGTTATCAACGTCATTAGCAGGTTGAGCTGTAATTTCAGTTGCGTTTGTTTCAGGTTCTGATGAATTGGTAAAAACAAGATCGACATTAACTGGAATAATAAGCTTGAATGTTGAGCCCTGGTCTTCCTTGGATTCAAGTTTAATCTCACCTTGAAGTAACTGCATTTGCATCCAGAGTGTTGCCAGGCCAAGGCCTAAGCCACCATGCTGACGATTGAAGTTACTATCGAGCTGTTGGAACGAATTAAAGAGACGCTTTTGGTTTTCCTCAGAAATACCCACACCGGTATCAGATACGGTAACGACGAGATACTGTTGATGATTTTTGTTGTGATCAAGCTCGATTCGCAGGCTGATTTCACCATTTTGTGTGAATTTAAGGCTATTACTGAGTAGTGTTTGAACTGCCTTGATAATGCTTGGCCATGGGGCTTGGATTTCACTGTAGGCAGGAAGTACCAGTTTGTAGTTGAACTGCAGGCCTTTTTGTTGGCAGCGCTCTTGGAATTGACGAACAAGGGGGCGAATATGGCTGTCTTGATTGAGTACGAGATTTTGTGGTTTTACTTCTGAAGAGCGTAGCTCAGCAAAAAGTAAGATATCATCAATCATTCGTGATAGTTCACAGGTCGCATCGCATGCAGTTTTGGTAAGGCTAGCTTGAAGCTCAGGACTATTACTTGTTCTAAGTAAGTTCAGTGCGCCACTAATACCATTGAGGGGAGTGCGTAATTCATGACTAATTGTTGCCAAAAAGTCATTTTTCAGTTTATCACTGGCCTGAATGGCTGCACCAACATTACGACTCACGATTGCAGCAATGACAAAGAGAAGAAACGCAGTTGTAAAACCGCCAGCAATACCAAACTGAATACTTTTATGCATCAATGTTTGGGCTGTCATTAATTCTTGATGGTATGAATCTATAACGATTTGCGAAAGGGATTCTGTATATTTCTCTATAGAAGTAAAGACTTCTTTATTTTTATGGAAGTCTTCAATGTAGTTATCAAAGAGCTCTGGTTTCTCAATAAGTGTTTCGGCAATTTCGAAATTACGCTTGAAATAGTTATCGAATGTTTCAGGTAATTTAAGCTGTTCTTCAGCCTTAGGCGAAACAGCCCGAATTTGATCGGCATAATTTTTTGTGAGAATTTGCAAGTCTGCATGAAACTTATTTGCGAGCTCATGGGTTTCTTCAAGTAGCCAAGGATCTTCAAGGCCGATAGCGTCGCCAAGTTGTTGCGTTATGATTTGAACATAACCTGGCATAACCGTGGCTTTTTGAAGCTCATGAAAGCGCTCAGAGATAATCTGTTGTACTTGGTCCTCATTCTGTCTTGCAATCATTGTATTGAAATACAAGTACAGACAAAAAGCGATACCACCAATAATCGCGATCGAGAAAATCTTGAGCTGTATGGAGCGTGTGCTTTTTGCTTTCACAAATAGGACCTAATGCCGACGTTTAACATTCTAATGCCATAGCTGCATTACAATGAAACAGCCTTGGACTAGACACAAAATGTACAATTTCTTAGTGTTATCGTACAAAATAGATAGAATTAACTGAAGATACTCTATTTTCAATTATAGTTGTATGAAATTTATGTGGCAATTGTTCCTAAATCGTTTCCACGTGTTTTAAACAAAAATAAGAGAAAGATTTATATCACTTTGAAAACTAGGTTGTCTTTTATATCAAAATAATTAGAATTTATCACGCGTTATCAAGCTCAATTGTTCTAAAAAGCTGGTGCTAAAAGTGATATGAGATGTTCCAACATAGCTGCAGCTGCTCTTTATAGCTTCCATTCAGAGATTTAAAAAAATATGTTGGGTGAAAATCAATATGGTTTTTCAAAGAAGAATTGAGCTTAACTCTGCCGTATTAGGCAAATTGCTCATACTTATGTTTGTGATGCCCCTCACTACCGCGCAGGCATTAGAATATGACTGGAGTGGTTTTGCTACTATTGGTATGGGCAAGCAAGATGGCTCTAATATTCTGTTTCAAGAGTTTGATGAAAACTTAAGTATGTCTACCGATACAAAAATTGGTGGACAACTGGATATTAAGTTTAATGAGCAGTGGTCTTTTAGCACACAAGCCGCTATTCAAGCCTACACTTTTACGCCAGATAAAGATTATAAGCCAACCTTGTCTTCAGCGTATTTTCGCTATCAGCCGAATGCAGCAAATTTAATTCGGTTTGGCTTAATGCGTACACCGCATTATTACTTTTCTGAATACACAGAAGTTGGTGCAGCTTATCCTTGGGTTCGATTGCCGACAAGTGTATATGAAAAATCATTTGAGCCTTTAGACGATCAATACACGATCGATTTCATTCATCTTACTGAGTTTAATGGTTGGTTTATTTCATCAAGAATTAGCTTGGGGCACCCTCTTGGTGGTGAAAATGGTGGTGGCAAATATGACTTTGATACAAGCCTTGGTTTAAGCGTTATTGCAGAGCGTGATGATTTAACGTTGCGCTTAGGTACATACCTTTCAACATTAGATGTATACAGTTATAACGACGACCTTAATGCATTAATTGCAGGGCTATACGGTTTTGGTGCTATACCCGGCCTGGAAGAGTTTAATACCCTTGCAGATGAGCTTTCATTTAAAGATGTAGATATAGCCTATACGTCTTTTAGTCTGGTTTGGGAGCCTGGGCAGTGGGCTATTTATGCTGAGATTTATAATTTAGATAATCAAAGTCAGTTTTTTGCGAATTCTTTAGGCTCCTATATTTCTTTTCTTTATCAATTTGACCGATTTGCGCCATATATTGTTTTAGGTAGCACAAAAACTGAAGGGGAAAAACAAGAGATTCTCGATCTTATTGCTAATGCATCGCCAACCATTGCACTACCTCCTCAACAGCTTGCCATTATTGAAGGGCTGAAAGCTGGCACTACAGAAGTTCAAAAAGTGTATGAGTCTGCTTATGACAATCTTGCTATAGGTATGAGATATGACCTATCAAGCAAGGTCGTTGTTAAAGCACAAGTGGATGGCTTTTATGCCAGACGCAACAGTTTAAAGCGTGACTTTACCTATGCAGGTGATCCTACGCAAGGGCGTAATACATACCTTTATAGCATTTCATTAGATATGGTTTTTTAACATGTTTGGACATCGAGAAAAAATGACGAAAAACTGGATTCTCCTCTGTATGTTTTGCAGCTTTGGTTTAGTTATGCCTGCTATTGCTGCAGCGGATGTCTATGTGATTATGAGCAACCAATCAGATATACAAGAGCTCAGTAAAGAAGAAGTACGATATATCTATTTTTCAAAAATATTAACGATTGATAATAAACCTGTAAATCTTATTGCCTACGACCTTGAAGATGAAAACATACGCTCCAGTTTCTACAAAAGTGTTTCAGGAAAAAGCTTAAGGCAAATGAGCAGCTACTGGGCTCGTATGGTGTATTCAGGCCGAGGTAAACCACCAGAAGCTTTAAAAGTTGAAGAAATGCTTTCTAAAGTCTTAGAAAACCCAAATGCTATAGGCTATGTACCTTCAATGGATGTGATACAAGGGCAGGCCGTGTCGGTTATTTATCATATTGAGTGAAGCAAGTTTTAGCCCCAAATTAAGGTGTACTTGCTTTACTATGCTGGTTATTCCATGGGTTCAGTAATTTTGCACCCGTGTGCTTAAAGTCTTTAGTATTTCGAGTGACAACTGTCATGTCGTACATTAACGCTGTAGCGGCAATCATCGCATCTCTATCGGATCTTGGATCTGGTACATGAAGTTTGGCGCATTTTCTTGCTACATCAGTGTTAAGCTCTAAAATTCGGCCTTCAAACGCTGGTAAAACGTTTGATTCGAACCAAGATCTTAATATTCTTCCTTGTTCTGGGTCTTTACGCTCAAATTGTAAAATCCCCGTTTCAAGTTCTAATACAGTTATAACTGATATAAAAAGCCGTGATGCTTGGACTTGGTTTGCCCATTGAACAACATTTTCATTTGCTTTACGGGATTTAGCTTTGCGAAGCTCAGAAACTACATTGGTATCTAGTAAAAACATTAAGAAAAATCCACAGGATTAAATATGGTGTTGATTTTTGGTGGCTCAAATTCAACATCAGCTAAATCAGGCATAGCAAGCAAGTCAACAATGCTTCCTTGTTTCCCTGTTAAAGTAAGGTATTCATCAATTGTAAGAAACACATGAGCTACATGACCTCTATCTGTAATGAAAACAGGGCCTTGCATAGAGGCTCTCTTTGCAGTGCCTATATCTTGATTAAACTCTCTACTTGTAAGTGTCGTGATGGTCATATGTAAACCTCCAAAGCTATATGTAGTAACATTACTATAAATTTTGTTGCTTCACAATGTTTCTTAACAATATGCGTTTTGGAAGCAGAAGCTTAGTAAAGACGTTAGATGATTAATGAAAATGATATGGATACAATAGTGTCCATTTATTCTGTTTTAAGCTAAAAATAGACACAATTGTGTCCCTTATGGAATGGTTGGATATGCTTAAGCTCAATATTGTTGATGATAAAGATGTGCAGCGTGCGTTTGCAAAACACATACGCACGCTTAGAAAAAAAGCAAAATACTCTAGAGCTGCACTCGCAGATAGAAGCACTGTTCCTGCTTCAACTATCAAAAAATTTGAGTTAACAGGTCAAATTTCATTCCGGCAATTGCTCTTGCTTTGGCAGTCACTTGATGATTTATCTCGACTATATGAAGTAGTTTCGGTTAAAGAAGAAAATAAAGATGATTGGCAACCACAAACAATTGAGGATGTTTTAAAGGATGGGTTTTAGTTGAGTAGGCTTCTTGTAGTCACTAAACCAAAAGTACCAAGAAAACAAATCATTAATAAAGTAGCCTCAAAGCTGGCCTATGAATTGCTTGGCAACTACTAGCGCCAGAAGCTTCACACCTTCCACATCTAGTTTCTGGAGAAAACCAGTAAACAGTCTAATATAAGCTAAAACGGCTAAAAAAATGAGCCGAATACGTTTATGATGCGAGGCATACGATGTTTGATAACAAATCAATACTCATCACAGGTGGTACGGGTTCATTTGGCAAGAAGTACACAAAGATCCTTCTGGAGCGCTACAAACCAAAGCGTTTAATCATCTTTTCAAGAGATGAATTAAAGCAATATGAAATGCAGCAGACATTTAATGCATCATGCATGCGTTACTTTATTGGCGATGTACGAGACCGTGACCGTTTAACTCTTGCCATGGACGGTGTTGATTTTGTGATTCATGCTGCAGCACTTAAACAAGTGCCTGCTGCAGAATACAACCCAATGGAATGTATCAAAACAAATATCTATGGTGCGGAAAATATAATCCGCGCTGCTCTTGATTCTAATGTTGATAAAGTGATGGCGCTTTCAACAGATAAAGCAGCCAACCCTGTGAACCTCTATGGTGTAACCAAGCTTGCTTCAGATAAGCTGTTTGTTGCCGCTAATAATATGAGTGGCAGTAAGCGCACAAAGTTTGCCGTGACTCGTTACGGAAATGTTGTCGGTTCAAGAGGCTCAGTTGTACCTTTCTTCAAAAAACTTGTGGAAGATGGCGCAACAGAATTACCTGTAACCGATAAAGAAATGACTCGATTCTGGATAACACTAGAGCAAGGTGTGGATTTTGTACTGAAGAATTTTGAGCGCATGTATGGCGGCGAAATATTTGTACCAAAAATTCCATCGATGCGTATTACAGATCTTTGCGAATCTATAGCGCCAAGTTTGCCACATAAAGAAATAGGTATTCGCCCAGGTGAAAAAATTCATGAAATTATGTGCCCGAGTGAATATGACCACCTTACCCTTGAATTTAAAGATCATTTCGTTTTAACACCAACTATTAAGTTTCATCAAAAAGAAAATACCTACCAAGTGAATGCACTTGGCGAAGCTGGAAAACCTGTTCAAAAAGGCTTTGAATATAACTCAGGCACAAATCCACACTTCTTAAGCGTAGAGGAGCTTATGCAACTGAACGAAACGGTGCTGTCATGATTCCATATGGTCGACAAAGCATTGATCAGCAAGATATCGATGCAGTGATAGAAGTGCTTAAATCTGATTATTTAACACAAGGGCCAAAAGTACCTGAGTTTGAAAAGACAATACAAGACTATTGCAATGTTAACTACGCTGTAGCCTGTAACTCTGCAACATCATGTTTGCATATTGCCTGTTTAGCATTAGGGCTAGGGCCAGGTGACTTGTATTGGACAAGCCCTATTTCTTTTGTAGCCTCTGCTAACTGTGCTTTGTATTGTGGAGCAGAAGTAGACTTTGTGGAAATTGACCCACAAACATACAACATGTCTGTACCAGCATTAGAAGCAAAGCTAAAAGAAGCTAAAGCTAAAAACCGATTACCGAACATTATTTGCCCCGTTCATATAGCAGGGCAATCTTGCGACATGCAGGCTATTTATACATTAGCGCAAGAATATGGCGTACATGTAATAGAAGATGCATCACACGCCATTGGTGGACGTTACCAAGATAAACCAATTGGTGATTGTCGGTATTCAGATATCACCATTTTTAGCTTTCACCCAGTCAAAATAATTACGACTGGCGAGGGTGGTGTAGCAACAACGCAAAATGAAGAACTGCACCACAAAATGCAAATGTACCGAAGCCACGGCGTAACAAAAGACCCAAGCAAGTTTCAAGATAAAACCAAAGGTAGCTGGTATTACGAACAGCAAACACTTGGTTATAACTATCGAATGACAGATATACAAGCAGCACTAGGCATAAGCCAGTTCAAAAAACTCGATGCAAATGTCGAAAAACGACAAAAGATTGCTGCAACATATTCACAAGCATTAAAAGACCTTAATATTCAATTGCCTTCTTTAATACAAGATGCTTATTCTGCGTATCACCTTTATATTATTAAGCTTAAAAAGCAAAATCATAAAGCCATATTTGAAGCATTACGAAATAATAATATAGGTGTGAATCTTCACTACAGACCAATACATTTACAGCCTTACTATCAAAACAAAGGCTTTAAAGAAGGTGACTTTCCAATATCAGAAGAATATGCTGAAAATGCCATTAGTATTCCAATGTTTTCAGGCCTAGAAGACCACAATCAAGAATACGTTATTGGCGTATTAAAGCAGATACTCAGCAAGCAGTAATCTCTACTAACAGCACTTTGCAACAAAGTGCTGTATGGACAGTTCATTTAAGAATGCTGTTTTTATATATTTTCTCAGCGCCAATTAATGGCAAAATTCTGGCTAGAACTTCATCAATCACATTGCTTTCAGCTTGAGCGATAAGCTTTGCTTTTCTTTCTTTCCAAGACAGTGTTTGAATTAGGCTTGCAGCAACAACGGATGGCTTATCCAAGTTATGCAGCGGAACTTCTGTTTTACCACCTCGAATACTAGTGCTAATTGGACAGCAAATTAAAAGCCCAGTTTTTTTATTGTAAGTTTGGCTGCTCAGTACAAGTGCAGGTCTGTACTTGCCTATTTCTTTGCCTTTTGTTGGTTCAAAGTCGAGGTAGATAATATCGCCTCGGCTTGGCGTGTAATTTGTTTTCATTAAAAACCTAGCTCATTGTTACTCGGTGACGCTAATAAATCAGAATGAGCATTGTGAGCGGAGATATCCTCTAACAACTCTTCTTCAGAAAAAAGAGTTGGAGCAGGCTGTGTTTCAACTTTTTTCACAGTAAAGCCATTGTCAAAAATTTCAATTGTAATATTTGAATCAGCCTCAAAGCTAGTTAACTCGCGCACTACACCAGAAATACGTATGCCTAAGCTATTGCCCCACTTTTGGACTTTGGAATGTATGATTTGAGTCATGTCGTGCTCCAAATAAAAAAATGTATAACTAGGTATAATTATACAACATGATATTGATAGAGTGCAATGTGAGATGCAACTTCTAAGCAATTGATAATTAAGGATTAAGAGTTCTTTATTAAGAATAGGTGCTTCGAATAAGCCGGTATTAACAGGTAACAAAGTGGGTATAAAAATGCGAAGAGGAGAGCGTTATACTGACTACAGCACAAAAGCCAAGGGTATAAAATCGATAAATGGGGCAGTCTATTACTGGTTTAAAGTAAGCTGAAAGGCATCTTGTGCTATTAAAATAGTGTTGAAATTCACCATAAAACTTCAGCCTGTAAAAAAAAACTACAAATTAAGGCTGAAATCTCTCCACCCTCTGCTATCTTTCTAAACACTCACAATAATTTCACTGTTTAACATATTGAATATCTGGTTATTTTTTGATCATATATTCAAGTGCAACCTATTGCGCTTGCTTAAGACAAGTGTCATATTGAGAGTGTAAAAAGTACATTATTATCAACACAATGACGTTTGCAGCACAGGATTTCGCAATAAGACAAACGCCAAGATAGAAAATAATGTCGGCCGATGCAGTACAGAATTGAGCAGGATTTTCGTTCCGCACTGCGTTAGATATGCAAACAGCATAGAGAGTAGTGCTATCACACCTCTATGCCGCTTGAAATCAACAGAGTTTTTAGCAAGGAAGCAAACATGACTCTAGCGGTTATCATGTGCGTGAGCCTTATCGCCACGTTCATCAGTTTATCGATGTTAAGTCGATTAGCACCAGTAATGGGGCTATTAGACCATCCTAACTCCAGAAAAGTACACGTACACCAAACGCCATTGATTGGTGGGTTATCTATTGCCATTGGCGTCATGCTAGGGCTATTCTTTATTGCTCCATTTCAAGACAAACAACTTCAATTTATCCTTATGGGTACAGGCATTATGGTGATTACCGGTGCCCTGGATGACGCCCGTGACCTCTCTGTATACAAACGCCTTACTATTCAAATTCTTTCCGCCATGCTCGTCATGCTTGGCAGTGATCTCAAATTAGATTCACTTGGTACCTACTTTGGTTATGAAGTACAAACAGGTTTCATGGCCTACCCACTCACAGTATTTTCAATTGTTGCAGGTGTAAACGCATTTAACTTGATTGATGGCCTTGATGGCTTAGCAGGAAGCTTAGCCTTAGTACCAATTAGCATTTTATGTGGTTTGGGCATTTACCATGGACAAACAGAATTAGTGAATTTAACCGCAGTATTAATAGTTTGTATTGTTGCTTTTCTTTCAAAAAATATGCGACTGCCATGGCAAGAACGAGCCAAAGTATTTCTTGGTGATGCAGGAAGTACAGGAATTGGTTTCTTAGTAGCGTGTTTATTGATTAAGAGTTCGCAAGGTGAAAGTAGGGTAATAGAGCCAGTTACGGCACTTTGGTTAATTGCTATTCCTTTAATAGATACGTTGACGGTTATGATTGGAAGGATTAGACGAAAAGAAAGTGCTTTTAAAGCAAGTAAGGATCATATACATCATATACTACTAAGTTATATTCCTGTTAATAAAGTTGTAACAATAATATCTGGAACAGGGCTTTGTTTGTCATTGGTCGGAATCATTATTACTGAAAATAAATATGAATCTTTTTCTATGATTCTATTTGTTTTTTTATTGATTGTGAATCTATTTATGAAAAGAAAGCAGTTAGTAAATAATACAAGCATGAATTAATTAAACAAAAAGCTGGAATAGAAATGCATACAGCAATAGAAAAAAATAGATTTAATCACGTCGATAGAATTCAAGAAGACAAAAATAATATTAATAATACAGAACTAGATATTATTGGTATGTTTACAGAAATTTGGTCTGGACGAAAAAAAATACTACTAAGTGCAGCATTGGCAGGGATTATATCAATAATAATCGTATTTACTACTGCGCCAACATTTAAAGCTGAAACAGTTTTAGCTCCCGTGACGGATCAAAGTAATAATTTATCACAAATGTTAACTGGTCAATTAGGTGGGTTGGCGAATTTTGCTGGAGTTAACTTGAGTGGAGGAAGTAGTAAAGAAATAGCTGCTCTTGCAACTTTGCAATCAAGGAAATTTATAATTGAATTTATTAAAAGGCACCAGTTAGAAGTTCCTTTAGTGGCAAAAAAATGGAATGTGTGGAGTCAAAAGTATAGCATTGATTCTGATGTATATAACTTAACTGAAAATCAGTGGAATAATAAAAAGAAACCTACTGATTTGCATCTCTATTATAAATTTATAGATATTATTACAATTTCGCAAGACAGCAAAACACAATTAATAACTCTTTCAATAGAGTGGCATGATCCAGTAAATGCTGCAAAATGGGCAAACTTATTGGTAGAAGATTTGAATTCATTGTTAGCTGAGCAGGAAAAAAAACAAGCTGAACTATCAGTCGAATACTTAGAGAAAAAACTTAATGAAACTCAATTAGTACAAATGCAGCAAGTTACATTTCAGTTAATCGAGTCGCAGCTTAAAGTAGTAATGTTGGCAGATGCAACTTCGGAATATGCCTTTAAAGTAATCGATCCTGCGATTATTCCTGATAATAGATCAAAACCTAATAAGTTAGTCATAATTATATTTGGATTAATAGTAGGCGTTGTGTTAGGTGCTTTATTTGTGCTGTTGAAAAAGGCAGTAATAGATAATAAATAGAAGTAAATAAAAGTTATAATAGAGGCATCGTGATCCATATAATAGGTAAGCTAAAATTTCACATTCTTAATAATGAATCAAATTATAGATCAATATTATTGGGATTTATTTCAGTAAGCTTTTTTGTTTTTATTGGTAAGATTGCTGGCGCTGGAAAAGAAATGGCAATTGCATGGCGATATGGGGTTTCAGAATCTGTTGATGCATATGTGTTTATTATGAATTTAATTACTTTTCCTGTATCGATTTGGTTAAGTATTTTGACTGCGGTATTGGTACCTTTAATCGGTAGAGCGGAAAAAAATAATGATGAAATACTATTATTTCGAAAGCAACTATTTGGATTGGCAATCTGTATTGGTATTGGTCTTGGGTTTATCATATGGATGGTAATACCAAAATTATTGCTATGGGATAAATTTGGATTTACAGAAGAGGCTACTGCAAAAGCAGTTGAAATAGTAAACCAGATTTTTATAATTGTTCCTTTAGGGGTTATCATTAATCTCTTTTCAGTATATTTGCTAGCTAAGGGCATGCATAGAAATACATTGTATGAAGGGGTGCCGGCATTAGTAATATTTATAGCTTTAATAATTCCATTAGAATTTAAGTCCGAACCATTAATTTGGGGTACAATTGCAGGTTTTTTTTTACATTTACTAGTTTTAGGTTTTTCACTTTGGCAAAATAAGGAATTACAAAAGCCAGAAATTAAATTTACTAGTGATTTGTGGAAAGGTTTTTTGAATAGCATTGGAATTGTAGTTATAGGTCAAATTTTTATGAGTATGACTACAATATTTGATCAGTTTTATGCTGCTCAGTTAGAGCCTGGTTCTTTATCTATCATGAGTTACGCTAACAGAATTTTAGCACTAATACTCGGTATGGGTTCACTAGCTATTTCTCGCTCTACATTACCAGTATTTTCAAAGATGAGTCAGGAAAGTTATCAGGCAAGGAAGCAAACAGCTTTCAATGTAGCATTAGTTGTTTTTTTCATTGCTATTGTGTTATCGATAATTTTGTATAAATTAAGTCCGTTGATTGTCAAAATTATATTTGAACGTGGTGCATTTAAAGAAAATAATACAATAGAAGTCTATGAAATATTCAGATATGGATTAATTCAGATACCATTTTATATGAGTGGTATTGTATTGGTTTCTATGTTATCTGCGAATAGAAAATATAGATATATTGCCTTTGTTTCAATATTTATCGCTTTAATAAAGTTTATTGTAAATCAGATACTAATAGATGAATTTGGTGTAAAAGGATTATATTTGTCAACTAGTATAATGTATGCTGTTTCGGCTACACTATGTATGTTTTTTATTAGGAAAATAAAAGGAGATAAAGTTGGAACAGAGTAAAATTTGGGAATTTTTTCAAAATGATTCAAATGGAGTTGCTATTGCTTTTCAAGATAATGCTAGATATCAATATATAGCTTCGAAAATAACTGATGGTATGAATATATTAAATATTGGTGTTGGTAGAGGTGGGCTTGAAAAAATACTAGTTTCAAAAAATATAAAAATATATTCTTTAGATCCTAGTGAGAACTCCATTAATTTCATTAAGGATGAATTCAATTTAGGGGATAATGCGAAAGTCGGTTTTTCCCAAGAAATACCTTTTAAAAATGACCAGTTTGATATTGTAATAATGTCGGAGGTGCTAGAGCATCTTTCTAATGAAGTGCTATTGGAAACAATAAAAGAATGCCATAGAGTGCTTCGTTCTGGTGGGAGGTTTATAGGTACAGTTCCTGCCGATGAAGCGTTAAATTCAAGTTTAGTGGTGTGTCCAGGTTGTGACAATAAATTTCATAGATGGGGGCATGTACAGTCCTTTTCAAAAACAAGGCTCGATGATATTTTGAACACAAAATTTAGTAAAGTGATTATAAAAAGGGAATTTTTTGGAAATTGGACCTCATTAAATTGGAAAGGTCGAATGTTATTTCTTGTAAAAAAAATAACAGTATTAATGGGTTTTAATGGGAGTGGTGAGAATTATTTTTTCTCGGCTATAAAATAATATGAAAATAATAATTTTAATACATTCACTATCTTCGGGCGGTGCTGAGAGAGTGGCAGCATCTCTTGCTAACTATTGGGTTAAAAAAACACACGATGTAATTTTGTTGACAATTGATTCAGAAAAAAATGACTATTACAGGTTGGATAAAAAAATAACAAGAGTATCCCTCGATATGGCGAATAATTCAAATAATATATTTGAAGCGCTCATGTATAATATATTAAGAATTAAGAAAATAAGAAAAGTATTAAAGGGTAATAATCCAAATGTTGTAGTTTCTTTGATGAGTACCTCAAATATATTATTAGCTATTGCAAGCTTGGGTCTGAATAATATTTTAAGTATTGGTTCAGAGCGTATTCATCCCCCAAAATATCCTTTAGGAAAAATTTGGGAGATATTGCGGAAGTATTTATATAAGTATTTGGATACTGTTGTTGTGTTAACAAGAGAATCTGAGAGCTGGTTTTTGAAATACACTAAAGCTAAAAAAGTAGTAGTTATCCCAAATGTGGCTAATTGGAAGTTAGCTTTAACTAAGCCTATGAAAAAGCCATTAAAAGATGAAAATACTAAATTATTAATAGCTGTTGGTAGGTTGGTTGAGCAAAAAAATTTCAAAATATTAATTAATATTTTTGGTAAACTTTCAGTAAAATATCCTCAGTGGAAGTTGGTTATTTTGGGAGAAGGTCAAGAAAGAAAAAGTTTAGAAAAACAAATCCTTGAGCTTGAACTTATAACGAAAATTGAGCTTCCAGGAGCTGTTGGTAATATTGGTGAATGGTATGAAAAAGCGGATATTTTCGCGCTAACATCATCATTTGAAGGGTTTCCAAATGCATTAGTTGAAGCTATGGCATATGGTGTTGCTTCGATTAGTTTTGATTGCGATACAGGTCCACGAGATATTATAAAGAATAACGTCAATGGCATACTAGTCCCAATTGATGATGTTGTCTTGTTTACAAAAAAATTAGACCTATTAATGGGTGATTCTAGTCTAAGAAATCAATTTTCAAAAAAATCAATTAACATCAGAGAAGAGCTTTCAGAAGACAAAGTATATAGTAAATGGGATCGTGTATTAAAGGGATATGATCTATAAAATTTCCTAATTGAAATATTATTGAGAGAATGTTTTGGAAAGAAATAAGAAAGTTGTTATTGAAACTAATGATAGATTGAGTTTGCTTTTCATTATACCTTCGCTCGGTGGTGGCGGAGCAGAACGTGTTATCACTACTTTACTGAGGCATTTAAATCCGAAGATTTTTAGTCTAGTGATCGCAGTAGTAGATTTGAAAGGATCTGTTTATAAAGACGATATTCCTGATACTGTTGAGGTAATTGACCTCAAGTGTCATAGGGTTAGGTATGCATTGCCTAAAATTATAGCTTTAATAATACGAAGGAAGCCTGATATTGTTTTCACTACATTAGGTCATCTAAATATTGCATTAGCTTTGATCAGACCTTTTCTTCCCAATAAAACAACTTACATTGCACGAGAGACAATAATAGCTAGCTATGGGATATTAAAATATGGTAATCCAAAACTATGGAATATACTCTATCGGAAAATGTACAGTAAATTCGATTGTATTGTATGTCAATCAATAGGAATGCAGACTGATCTTATTGAAAATTTTGGTATTTCTAAAAATAAAACTAAAGTTATTAATAATCCGGTAGATGTTGAGAGAGTTAAAAAATTAGCAAGTAAATGTTTCGAGCAGCAATACAGTTTTGATCATAAATGTACATTTGTTTCAGTAGGAAGATTGGTTCCCCAAAAAGGTTTTGACATTTTGATTAAAGCAATAGCGTTAGTTAATAGTCCCAAAATAGAAGTATTTTTATTAGGTGAAGGTCCTTTAAGAGAAGAATTAGAGCTTTTAGCGCTTAGTGAAGGTGTGTCGAAGCAAATTAATTTTGTAGGTTTCCAAGAAAACCCATATCAGTGGATCGCCAAAGCAGATGCTTTTATTTTATCTTCTAGGTTTGAGGGATTTCCAAATGTAGTTTTAGAAGCATTAGCCTGCGGTACACCAATCATAAGTACTCCAGAGCCTGGTGGTGTAAAGGAAATATTAACTGATATAGATCGATGTATAATCGCAGACGCAATTGATGCTGAAAGTTTGTCTAGAGCAATCTTATTATGGTTAGATGGCCAGCGAAATAAAATTAGTTTTGAGTATGTTGAAAAATACTCTATTAAAAATATTCTAAGCCAGTACGAAGCTTTACTTTTAAACAATGGCTCGTTAACTAACTCATAAATATACAATAGGCCAAAATATTCATGATTCCATATTGGATTATTTTTATTTTACCATCTATTTTTGCTTTAAAAATTCGCCCATGTAATGTCGATGTACAAAAGTTAGGTTATTATTTTTTTGGTATTATCGCAATATTATTAATTGGGTTGCGTTATGAGGTTGGCGGTGACTGGATTGCTTACCTTAGATATGTAGACATAGTAGAAGATATAACCCTTATAGAAGCTTTATCTATAGATGATCCAGGATATATGTTGTTCAACTGGATATCTGTAAAAATTGGGATGGGTATAGGTGGTGTAAATATCCTTTGCGGCTTTGTATTTGTTTACGGGTTAATAAGTTTTTGTAAAAACCAGCCATTTCCATGGTTAGCTATCACTATAGCAGTTCCATACATGTTAATTGTTGTTAGTATGGGGTTTTCAAGGCAAGCCGTAGCGCTTGGAATAGTGTTTATAGCCTTAAGCTACTGGAAAGAAGACAAATTTATAAAATATAGTCTTATTATATTATTGGCATCACTTTTTCATAAGTCAGCAGTAGTAATGTTTTTAATTGGCTTATTTATGAATAATAAATATATCTATACCAAAATAATGATAGCTTTACCTTGTTTAGTGGTAATTTCATTAATACTAGTTATTAATGATAGGTTTGATAGGCAGTTCAATGCATACATAGTTGATAAAACCTATAAATCCGAAGGTGGTCTAATCAGAGTGTTAATGAATATAGTGCCTTCAATCATTTTCTTGATTTATAGGGATCGATTTAAGGTATTTGTTGATTATCGATTGATAAAAATATTAAGTTTATCTAGTTTTTTTTGTTTGTTTACTGTCTCTATCTTATCCATGGTAACAGACAGATTTGCATTATATTTAGCTCCAATACAAATAATAGTTTTATCGAGGTTTCCTATCTTGTTGGATAATGTATACGTTCGTACATTATTTGTTTTTGTTGTAATTTGTTTTTATGCAATAGTTCTGACCATATGGCTTCTTTTTGCTAATCACTCAGAATATTGGCTACCATATAAGTTGATAATCTTCTCATGAAAAAAATAACATTTATTATTACTGGATTGGCAGTTGGTGGTGCAGAAACTATGCTCCTAAAATTGCTTCAAAATATTGATCGTTCAATCTTTGATGTGACTGTTATTTGTCTTTCAAATAGAGGTGCTTTAGCCGAAAAATTTGAAACAAATAATATCAAAGTTTATTCGCTTAATATGAAATCTGGTTTACCTTCCCCGTTTAAGTTCATTAAATTAATAAAGCTACTGCATTATCTTAAACCTGATCTCGTTCAAACCTGGATGTATCATGCAGACCTTTTAGGTGGACTGGCTTCTCGTCTTTTGAATGTGAGATCTGTTGTTTGGAATATTAGGCAAGCTGATATTTCACTTCAAGGTACAAAAAAATTAACATCATTTATTATGAAAATTTGTGCGTTTATATCTAATTATATACCAGCACATATTTTAACTTGCTCAAATTTAGCCCTAAAAGTACACTCTGATATTGGTTATAACAGAGATAAAATGGATGTTATACCAAATGGTTTTGATTTACAATTTTTTCAACGCGATCACAATGCACGCCTATATTTAAGATCTGAGTTAGGTATACCTTTTGAGGCTCCTGTTATTGGAATTGTTGGCCGATATGATCCGCTAAAAAATCATCAAGGCTTTATACACATGGCTCAAATGGTTCTTGCTGAAAAACCTGATACCCATTTTTTACTTGCCGGCACTGGTATAGATTATAATAATTCTTTTTTAGTTGAAGCTATTGCACAAACTGGGTATATCTCTAATTTTCATCTTTTAGGGCGACGTGATGATATTCCTGCAGTTATGTCGACTCTCGATGTGCTGGTTTCTTCTTCTCACAGCGAGGCTTTTCCAAATGTGTTAGGAGAGGCTATGGCTTGCGAAGTACCTTGTGCTGTGACAGATGTGGGGGATTCTGCAGAAATAGTGGGTTCAACTGGTCGAGTAGTATCAGCGGGAAACATGGATGCTTTAGCATTGAAATCTTTAGAATTATTATCCCTAACTAACGATGAAAAAATACTTTTAGGCCAAAGTGCGAGGCAAAGAGTCATTGAGTATTTTGATATTAAAAAAATAGTTGGTCGCTATCAAGATCTCTATTTAAAATTATTACAGGAGGTTTAATTTGTGTGGATTAGCAGGATTTTTTGGTTTTAATAATATTCAAATAGATAACGTTACACCTATAGTAAGAAATATGGGGGCAGCCATTGCGCACCGTGGCCCCGATAGCTCTGGTATATGGCAAGATAATAGTTCAGAAATTGCATTAGTTCACCAACGCCTATCAATTGTTGATTTATCTCCGGCTGGTTATCAGCCAATGGAGTCACAATCCAAGCGTTTTATAATGGTCTTTAATGGTGAAGTGTATAACCACCTAGAGCTTCGATCAAAACTTCAAGCTAGTGATGTTCATATTAACTGGCGCGGTCATTCTGATACTGAAACTCTTCTAGCTTCAATAGAAACATGGGGTTTAGATAAAACTCTCAAAATGTGTATTGGAATGTTTGCCATTGCATTGTGGGATAGATATGATAAAACGCTTTATTTAGTACGAGACCGTTTGGGTGAAAAACCACTATACTATGGTAACTTAAACGGTGTTTTTGTTTTTGGATCTGAGCTTAAGTCTTTGAAGGTCCATCCAGCTTTTACAGGTAGACTTAATAGAGATGCTATTCGTTTACAAATGCGTCACTGTGGCATTCCGGCTCCTTACTCAGTATATGAAGACATAAACAAACTACAACCGGGCCATATTCTCAAATTAAAAAGAGGGCAGGAGCCTCAAATCCATTCATATTGGTCACTAGACGAAGTGATAATAAGCGGGCGTACTAATCCTTTTGTGGGTAGTGAAATTGATGCTGTTAACAAATTAGATCAACTACTTTCAAGCTCTGTTCGTCAACAAATGTGTGCAGATGTCCCTTTAGGAGCTTTTCTATCAGGTGGTATAGATTCGTCTACTATTGTTGCTTTAATGCAGGCACAGTCAAATAAGGCTGTTAAAACATTCTCAATTGGGTTCGATGAAGCTGGCTTTAATGAAGCAGAGCATGCTAAAGCTGTGGCTCAACATCTTGGCACAGATCACCATGAGTTGTATGTAAGCCATAAAGACGCCTTGGATATAATCCCAAAACTATCATCAATTTATGATGAACCTTTTTCTGATTCTTCTCAAATACCAACTTATTTAGTATCTCAAATGACAAAAGAGCATGTCACTGTGTCCTTATCAGGTGATGCCGGGGATGAATTATTTGGAGGATATAACCGTTACTTTGGTACAGATCAGTGGTGGAATAAAATTAATAGGCTACCTTACTGGGTTCGTAATCTTACGGCCAAGGGTTTAAACTCTTTTAATCCTAACTTCTGGAATAATATCGGTTCTCTGATTTCCATCTTTGTTAGTAATAATGCTAGATTTAAAAACTTTGATCATTTAATACCTAAGTATGCAAATGTACTTTCAAGTAAGAATGGATCAGATTTATACCGTAATTTTGTTACTCATTGGTCTGAACCAGATATTATTCTCAATTCTAGAGATCTGAGAACTCAGCTAACAAGTTCATCTTTTAAAACAGAATCAATGGTTGAATTGATGATGAGTTTAGATACCGTTTCGTACCTTCCTGATGATATTTTATGTAAAGTCGATCGTGCAGCAATGGCAGTATCTCTAGAAACTCGAATACCTATGCTTGATCACCGAGTTTTGGAATTTGCATGGCAATTACCCTTATCCATGAAAATTAAACATGGTCAAGGAAAATGGATTCTTCGCCAAGTGTTAGATCGCTATGTACCTAAGCATTTAATTGATAGGCCTAAAATGGGTTTTGGTGTGCCTATTGGTGAGTGGTTGCGCGGCCCTTTACGAGATTGGTCAGAAAGCTTATTACAGGAAACTAGAATTAATAATGAAGGTATTCTGAATAATGAGTTAATACAAAAGAAATGGAAAGAGCATTTGTCTGGCAGACAAAATTGGCAATACCATTTATGGGATGTACTCATGTTTCAATCATGGCTGGAGAAGGAAAACAATGAAAAAGCCAAAGGTACTTATTTCAATCAACACAGCATGGAATGTGTTTAACTTTAGATCAGGTCTAGTTCAAGAGTTAGTTAATACTGGTTATGACGTTGTAGTTGCTGCCCCACAAGATCATTATGTTGAACGTGTTAAAGCGCTTGGAGTTCGTTTTATATCTTTACCTATGGATAGTGGGGGTACTCACCCTATAAAGGACTCAATCTTATTTATTAGGTATATAGCCTTATTTTTAAAAGAAAGGCCAGACTATTTTCTTGGCTATACCATAAAACCTAATATTTATGGAGGTGCTGCCGCAAATGTATTAAAAATACCTGTTATCAATAATATTGCTGGTCTAGGCTCTGTTTTTATCGAGAAAACATGGCTTACGTTACTTGTACAGAAATTATATAAAATTACTTTGAAGGGTTCTAAGAAAGTTTTTTTTCAAAATGATGAAGATCGTAATTTATTTATTAAAAATAAATTAGTCGAAACAATAAAAACTGATTGTTTGCCTGGTTCCGGTGTGAATCTTAAAAAATTTATACCTATTAAACAACCTAATAATTATAAAGTCCGTTTTTTATTGGTTGCTAGAGTGTTGTGGGAAAAAGGTATAGGTGAGTTTGTAGAAGCAGCAAAGATCCTTTTGCAAGGTGGATATCAGGCAGAATTCTGCATACTAGGGTTTATGGATAGTAAAAATCCATCTAGTATAAAAGCAGCGCAAATGAATAAATGGGTTTCAAAAGGATATATAAACTATTTAGGTGTAACAGATGATGTTGGTTCTGAAATGGCAAAAGCTGATTGTATAGTTCTTCCTTCATATTATAGAGAAGGAACTCCGCGCAGTTTACTTGAAGCAGCAGCTATGGCTAGGCCAATCATTACTACTGATGTTGTAGGATGTAGAAATGTTGTAGATGATGGTGTTAATGGTTATATATGTAAGCCAAGAGATGCCTTGCACTTAGCTCAAAAAATGAAGAATTTTATTGAACTATCTATCGAAGATAGGGCTACTTTCGGTTCTCGTGGACGTTATAAAATGGAACAGCAGTTTGATGAGAAAATTGTAATTGATAAGTATTTATCTGTGTTGAGATAATCTTTCCGCTTATTTTAAACATTGTTATAAGTAAGTTTAAAATTAAAAAAAATCAATAGATAGTAGATAAGGATAAATTTTGAAATATCGTGCAGAAATTGATGGATTGCGAGCACTTGCTGTTATTCCAGTAATTTTATTTCATGCAGGCTTTGATAAGTTTAGCGGAGGATTCGTCGGAGTCGATGTTTTTTTTGTAATTAGTGGTTATCTAATAACAAACATTATCATAAAAGAGGTTGAGGAAAATAGATTTTCATTAATTGATTTTTATGAGAGGCGTGCTAGGCGCATTTTACCAACGTTATTCTTTATAATTCTGCTTTGCTTGCCATTTTCGTGTTTTTACTTTTACCTAATGAAATGCTTGATTTCTCGAAAAGTTTAATGGCAGTATCAGTATTTGCTTCAAATATTCTTTTTTGGACTGAAAGTGGGTATTTTGGTATTTCCTCTGAATTAATTCCTCTAATACATACGTGGAGTTTATCTGTTGAAGAGCAGTTTTATGTACTTTATCCCTTATTGATTCTTTTAACTTGGAGTAATAGTCGATGTCGGCTTTACTTATCTTTATTGGCCATTTTCATTATAAGTTTTATTTTAGCACAGTGGGGGTCGCATGCAAGGCCTGATGCTGCTTTTTACCTGTTGCCTACACGCGCATGGGAACTTTGTGTTGGAGTTTTTGCAGCTTTATTTTTATTACAAGTGCCTCAGAAAAAGATCAATATATTTTTATGTGAAATTAACAGTTTTATAGGGTTTTTTCTTATAATTTATTCGGTTTTATCTTATAATAGCTTGACGCCTTTTCCCGGAATTTACGCATTGGTTCCTACATTTGGTTCATTTTTAATAATAATATTTTGTAGAAAAGAAACGTTGATAAGTAAGCTATTAAGTGCAAAATATATTGTTTTTATAGGTCTAATAAGTTACAGTGCATATTTATGGCATCAGCCTTTGTTGGCTTTTGCCAAAATATATACAGTTAATAAGGTTGGGTTTGGCCTGTCTCTCGGTTTAGTTTTATTGACTTTTTTTCTTTCAATAATTACATATAAATATATAGAAACTCCCTTTAGAAATAAAAATATATTTGGCCGTAATTCCATTTTTTTCTTTTCAATTGTTGGTCTTTTTTTCTTTTTTTCTACGGGGTGGCTTTGGTACTACAAAAATGGTTTAAACGAGAGATATTCGCCAGATATACTAGTTGCTGCAAAAGCTATTGACGATTGGTATTATCCAGGTGACCTTTCTAAAACCAAAATTGATAAATTTTATAAGTATGATTTATCCAAACCTATTGATATCCTGTTCTTTGGTGATTCGCATGCAGAACACTTTGCTCCTTTAGCAGAACAACTTTCAGATTTTGGTTTCAATTCTGGTTTTTTAACTAGCGGTGGATGCCCTCCCATACCTAATGTTTATGACGATTCTCATTCAAAATGTATTGGCTTATTCGATCAACTTAATAATGTTTTAAGCAAAGAGAATAATATAAAAAACATTGTAATAAGTGGTTGTTTTAATTGTTATCTAACTGATTATTCTTGGTCTATTTCTGGTGTTGATAGGTCTTATTCCTACTATTATCTTGAAGAAGGAAGTAAGTTTAGTTTGAGTAGTATTAAAGGTACTTCAAAGGCGCTTAAAAGTTTACAATCTTTTTTAGTAGAAATAGATAATAAAGCTAACCTTGTTGTGATTGGTGATAATCCAGTTGGTGATTCTTTTGACCCGTTCTTAATTACAAATTATATGATAAAGGGCGAGCATTACTTTGCTAAAAATTTTCAGGATTTTAGTATTAATAATAATGTGGTTAATAGTGATCAAGTGAAATTGAATAATAATATCCAGATGTTGGTGCCTGTTAATGCTGCCTTCATAAATTCATTGGATATTATTTGTCCTGATAATATTTGTACTACATTTGATGAAAATGGACGACCTATTTATAAAGATAATAACCATATGAGACCATTTTTTGTTAAAAGTAAATTTGGAGATTTACTTTTAGAATTATTTTGATTTTGTGGTGGTTGTGAATTGTTAGAGTTTTTGTATTTTATAGCTTTTAATTGATATCAATAGTTCATTGAGTTTTTAGGCTGCGATGCAGCCATAACCT
>CEUY01051348.1_pt1 | contig 33428 bp, 33 predicted proteins | sample 361481 | NCBI WGS metagenome assembly CEUY01 (sample SAMEA2622737, study PRJEB7988) | marine metagenome | isolation source: saline water (ENVO:00002010), including | reverse complement strand
GAAGGCTCGATGGGATTGAAGCAGCGAGATGCAGAGCATTATGCCTGTGCTGGCACACCGGTTGATTGTGTGCGAGTTGCCATCGCTCATCTTGGGATTAAGCCGGATTGGGTTTTGTCGGGGATTAATCGCGGAGCCAATTTGGGAGTTGACCTTTATATGTCAGGGACGGCCGGGGCAGCGAGAGAAGCGGCCATCCAGGGGATTCCAGCATTCGCATTTTCACATTACCATCGGACTCAATCGAGTATTGATTGGGAGCAGGCGGCCGAATCTTGTCATCAGGTTTTTCAGCAGTTTTGTCAGAGAGACCTACCCCCGACGGCCTTTTGGAATGTGAATCTTCCTGATCCTCAGGACCTCAAGGAAGCCTCTCATCGCACGATGGAAGTTCCGCCGGACCCGAGTTCCTTAAAACTTGAATATATAGCACATGCCGAAGCTGTTGAGTATAAAAGTCATTATCATCACCGTCCCCGTGGTAAGGATACCGATGTGCAACATTGCCTGGAAGGTGCCACGACGGTCAGTTGTGTAAAACTGTTTTCATAATGACGTCGATGGAATTAAACAGAGGAATTGGAATATGAATCGTATGAACTGGTTTTTCATGTTGCTCGTTATGGCAAGCATGAACGGGATTTTGCTGGGGCAGGAAAACGACAGCGTTGATGCTAAAGTGCAAGCGTTATTTCAGCAGTTTGAATCCCAGAATCGTGAACGTAAATTTGAAGCAGCCAATGCGACGTTGGGAAAAGCGTTGGAGCTAAAGGATGTACCCACGTTGAATTATTTACGAGGTCGGGTTCAGTTTCGTCTTGGAGAATTTGCTGATTCTGTGAAGAGTTTTGACGCTTATGTCAAAGCTGTGCCCAAAGCCGAATCCCGGCAGTGGGAACGTGGGATCAGTATGTACTATGCGAAACAGTACAAACGTGGAGCCGAACAGTTTGAGCTTTATCAAACATTCCATGATCAGGATGTGGAGAATTCGGTTTGGAGGTTTCTCTGCATGGTTCCGGAAACAGGAGTTAAAAAGGCTCGAGCGGTCATGTTGCCGATCGAAAATGATCGCCGTATTCCGATGATGAAAGTGTTTGAAATGTATCGAGGAACGGCGACTCCGGAGGAAGTGCTGGCTGATGCCGAACGCGGAGATCCGGATAAAAAAACTCTGGCCGGTAGACTCTTTTATGCACACCTCTATCTGGGCCTCTACTATGAAGTTCTCAAGAAACCGGATTTGGCGCGCAAGTATATCCAATTCGCCGCCCAGGAATCACTCATTGGTCATCCCGGGATCAATACGTACATGTGGGATGTGGCTCGAGTGCATTGGGAACGAATGCAACAGGCGGACAAGAAGTAGAATTACTAAAGCGTGACGTGGTGGTATTCCAGTGCCCACTCTTTCATGTACTTAACCTGAGTTGGTTCAATCCGGTAAATGATCAGTTGTGGATTGTCAGGTGATCCCAGATAGTGCCGTAGCAAAGAATTGGCTTCCCAAATGTCATGGATGACCGAGGCGTCTGTTTCGATATGAGCCAGTCCTGTAATCCTAACCTGATCATGGGAACTGTTGACATAGCATAATTCCACATTGGGATTGGCTGCGATTTCGACCGTCTTGTGGTAGTTCTTCAAATTGGCAACCCAAACCGTGAATCCTTCTGTTTTGACTGGCGAAACAGGACGTACTCGAGGGATGGTGTTATCGATACTCGCCAGTACCGGAAATCGATCTTCCTTTACCACTTGGGTCGCCAGTTGCGGGACATCTTTGGGATCGACAGGGTCGGGCGTGGGCTGATTCACTACTTCTGTCCAATGCAGTAGAGATATTTGTCTGAACGGAGTAACAAGTGGCCGTCAAAAGCTGCCGGTGAAGCTCGGAATGTTTCTTCGAGGGTTGCTTCGATGCTGTTTTTCGAGATGGCTTCAAAGCTGGCTCCTGGCTTAAATACGTGTGTGATTCCGCTTTCGGTAACGGTATAAACCGTTCCGTTGATTGCAATCGGTGAGGAGGAAAATCCACCTTCCACGCGTTGTTGCCAAAGTTGTTCTCCGTTGCGATTGTCGTAACAGGAAATGATTCCCGGGCGGAGGCGAGTGACAATCAGGTAGTTACCAACGACAAGGGGGCTTGGTAAGTCACGCCCACCGGTTCTGGGCACTCGCCAGGCTTCCTGTTTGCCTGAGACATCTCCGGAGCCGCCGGGACGAATCGCAACCATGGTTCCTGATCGACCGGGGACAGAGATGACAGCGTCTTTGCTGAATGCCAAAGTTGGCGTGCCGCGGCCGACACTGGCAATGCATTCCCAGTAGACGTCGCCATTGGCAATGTTATAAGAAACGACTTTGGAGTGTCCGTTGAGGATAAGTTCCTTGCGGTCAGTGGATTGGAAGACGACCGGTGTGCTCCAACCACGTATGGTCTCTCGGGAAGTTTTCCAGACGGTTTTTCCGGTTTCAAGGTTAAAGGCCATCAAGGATGATTCGTTATCGGCATCACAGTTTTGCACGACCAGGCCGTCCACGATAACCGGAGAGGCTCCCGTGCCCCAGGGGCCTTCAAATTTCCCCAGATCGCGAGACCACAGCACTTTCCCTGTTTTGGTGTCCAGACTGTGAAGCCCGCCTTTTCCAAAGAATGCGACAACCCGCTTGCCGTCGGTGGCACAGGTACTCGAGGCGCGATTGTTCATGGAATGAGTGTCTTCAGCTTCGCCTTCCCAAACCACGGTTTGCCATTGGATCTCGCCGGTCTTACGATCGATGGCAACGACAACACGTTTATTACCTCCGTCGGTGGCAGAAGAGAGGAAAATCGAGTCTTCCCAGAAAATAGGTGACGACTGCCCTACACCCGGCACTTCCGTTTTCCAGACGACATTGTCACTGGAAAAAGATTCCGGCACGTGGCTCGCTGTAGATAGCCCGTTACCATGAGTCCCTCGCCACTGCGTCCAATTCGATTCTGCGGAAACGGATAATGTAAGCAATGTCAGCGAGAGAGTGAAAAACGTTAGCAATTTCATGATCGCCCTTTTGGATAGTGATTGCAAAGTGACTTGGGAAGTGAGTGCGACAACGGTTTAGAGTGGTTTAATACGGACGTTTTTCCAACGGCATTTTGCACCGTTGGGCCAGCCCGTTCCACCATGCACCTGAACGGCCACGCTTCCGGAAGAACCCAGCATACCGTGGATTTTCTCTTTGTCGTAATTCGCAGCGTCGCACGTGTTGCCATTAAATTCAGCAACCTTCAAGCCATTGATGAAGGTGTTGATTTGTGGGTATTTACCGGATACCTCGACTCGAGCAGTATTCCAGCCATCCAGTTTCCAGGCTTTGACCCATGCTGCCGGAGTACAAGTGTATTCGAGCCCGCAGTCTTTGGCCTCTTTGTGCTTGTCTGTCGTGATTCCAATCAGATTCTTGTTATCGTCGTATTTGCCGTTGATATCGAACGCTCGAGTATTGAAACCAGTTGTCCCTTCGCCATAAATGTGACCGACGTTTCCAGCGTCATGGTAATCGACCATCATTTGAAAGCATTGACCTCTGTCATTGCCACGGATGAATAAGCCCGAGCAAACTCCCCAATCCGGTTTCATGTCGATTTCCAAAACAAAGTTTTCAAACTTTCGATCGGTCAGAAGGATGCCTCCATTGCCCGAGCCCGGAGGATCCTGTTGTCCTGCGATGACGCCATTTTCCACATCCCATTGACCACCTGTACCATGTCCGATTTTCTCGGGATTAATGTGCCAGCCTTCCAGCGTCTTTCCGTCGAACAGTTCAATCCAGCCTTTTCGTCTGGGGGCAGCATATGCCAGCGTCTGCAGCAGTCCCGTGGAGAGTCCGGCGGCCATGCCGGTTTTCATAAATGTTCGTCGGTTAGGAGAGGTCATAAGTTTGAATCCTTGACTAATTGGGGGGGCACTATCTGAGGCACATAGGCGACGTGAAACTACATCATAAAAGTTGTGCCGTGCAATTTCAAACGTGCAGGATGCGGCTTGCTATACTGTGAGCTAATGAAGAAATGAGATTTGATTGTTAGATAGATGCAATGAAGTTAAAACAAGTCGTCTTCTGGTTAGTGCTTACGTCTCTGTTTTTGCCCGCGTTTGTGAGAGCCGACGATGAGGCAAAGCAGCCAAATATCCTGTTTGCAATTTCAGATGACCAGTCCTATCCTCACGCATCGGCGTATGGGACTCGAGGAATCTTAACACCAGCCTTTGATCGTATTGCACGTGAAGGTGTGCTGATTCACAATGCCATTGCCGGGTCACCGGGTTGTGCCCCGTCGCGAGCGACTCTGTTGACTGGCAGGTACCCCTGGCAAAATCAACATGCAGGAACGCATGCCAGCTCCTTTCCAGCAGCCTTGAAGGTTTATCCGGAGTTGTTAGCTGCGCACGGGTATCAAGTTGGTTATACAGGAAAGCCCTGGGGTCCCGGACGCTGGGAGGTTACAGGACGCAAGCAGAACCCAGCCGGCCCCCCCTTCTCTGCATTAAAAGAAAAGCCGCCAGGAGGTTCGATTAGTTCGACGGACTATAGCGGGAATTTCAAACAGTTTCTCAATAAGCGATCTGCTGATCAGCCTTTCTGTTTCTGGTTTGGTGCCCATGAACCTCATCGAGCGTTTGAAGACGGTATTGGCGTGAGACTAGGTAAAGAACTGGACTCCGTCGATGTGCCCGGGTTTCTTCCTGATCACGAGATTATTCGCTCGGACATTCTGGATTATTACACTGAGATTGAACATTTTGATTCTCACCTGCTCGCGATGCTTGAACACCTTCAGGAAATCGGCGAGCTTGAAAATACCTTGATCGTTGTTACCAGCGATAACGGGATGGCATTTCCCAGGGCCAAGGCGAATTGTTATGAATACGGAGTGCATGTTCCCATGGCAATTCGTTGGGGTGAACAAATCGAAGCGGGACAGCAGTTAAATACACTTGTTAGCTTTGTGGACCTGGCGCCTACATTTTTAGATGCCGCCGGAGTGGAAATCCCCGGGGAAATGACGGGGCAAAGTTTGCTGCGACTTTGCGGTGCCGGCGTGGGGAATGCCTGGAGGCCACGTTCGGCAGTCTTTAGCGCTCGTGAACGACACTCGTCGTCACGGTATATGAACTGGACGTATCCACAACGCGTCATGCGTACAAACCAGTATTTATTGATTCGTAATTTTCGACCAGATCGGTGGCCGGCAGGTGATCCTCAGAAGTTTGACAGAGAAGATAAGCTGGGACCGATGCACGGTGGGTATCACGATATCGACGCGTGCCCTTCTTTGACGTTTCTAATAAATCAACGGCAGGATCCAGAAATTAGTCCATTCTTTCGCTGGAGCGTGGAAAAGCGTCCTGCCTGGGAATTGTTTGATATCCGCAAAGATCCCGATTGTCTGAACAATTTGGTTGATTCAAGGCGTCACGCAAAAGTAAACAGGCAGCTACAGACGGAATTCCTTGAATACCTCACCGCTACAGAAGACCCACGTGTTCTTGATGGCGGAGAGATTTTTGAGTCTTACCCGCGGTATAGCCGCATTAGAAGCTTTCCTGAACCTCCGGAAACACTGGAGCAATAAATGTATCGCTTGTTGTTAACGCTGATAGTGATCATGACATGGCTGCTGCTGGTCGCAGACTGTGACGGGCAGCAGCGGATCACCACTGCGTCTCCGTGGATACAACATACGATCGATAATCAGTCTCAGGGCGCAGATGGTGCTCGTCTGGCAGATGTTAACGGAGATGGTCGCTTAGACCTGGTCACTCCCTGGGAAGAAGGCGGCATCATTCGAATTTGTCTCCATCCCGGAACAGCGAAAGTGAAAAGTGCCTGGCCGTCCGTGACCGTGGGACGGGTTGCTTCACCGGAAGATGCCGTGCTGGTCGATTTGGATGGCGACGGGCAACTGGATGTCGTCAGTAGCTGTGAAGGTAAAGTGAAGACGATGTTCGTTCACTGGGCTCCCAGGGATCCGGCGGATCATTTGAATTCCGAGAAATGGGAAACGGAACCGATTCCTGCCACTCAAGGTCTTCAGGCGTGGATGTTTGCGATGCCGCTGGATATTGATGGACAACATGGCCTGGATTTGATCGTTTCGTCCAAAGGTTCGAATGGAAGCGTCGGCTGGCTGCAAGCGCCGTCGGAACCTCGTAATCTGTCAGACTGGAAATACCACCGCTTGCTGAACACGGGGTGGGTGATGTCGCTCATTGCATTTGACTTCAATGAGGATGGGCTGCAGGATATTCTCGTCAGTGACCGTAAGGGAGCGGAGCGAGGAATCAAGTGGTTACAACACCCTGGTCATGGTCAGGCAGTTCGTGGTGATACCTGGCAGGAACATTTTCTGGGTGGGAAAGATCATGAAGTCATGTTTATAGATTTTGCAGATGTTAATGGAGATGGTTTGCGAGACATCGCAGCCGCCACGCACCAACGGGAAATCCTGCTGCTACATCAAACGGCAAACACCGAACGATGGGAAGCGTCAACCATTCCCGCTCCACATGCTTTAGTCAACGGAAAGTCCGTTCGGATTGGTGATATTGATTTGGATGGAGAGGCGGATATCGTCCACAGCACAGAACCAAATTCGGGACCTCGTAAGCCGGGAGTGACCTGGATTCAGGGAGCGGTGTCAGCGGAAAAAACCAATAAAGTCTCATCCATCAGTGATTTAAAAGGGAGCAAATTTGATTTGCTGCAACTTGTCGATGTTGATGATGATGGAGATTTGGATGTCATCACATGCGAGGAACGTGACAACCTTGGTCTCATTTGGTATGAAAACCCGTTGCGATAAAATTCCTGACTGCGAACTGTCGACGACTTCTATTGTTTTTCGACTTCGACAATCCAGCTCTGATGTAGCTTTAAAAGCTCTTTCACAAGCTCAGGGTGATTTTTGGCAACGTTGGTCATTTCTGAAGGATCATCTTTCAGATTGGTTAGAAAGAGCTTGTCAGCAGCTGTAAGAGGAGCTTTGTTACTGGTGTCTCGCGGATTCCCCTGCAGTTTCCAGTCACCTTTACGAACAGCCCAGGGAGCTTTATTGCCCCGTCCGGTTTGCCAGTGAAAGACGTTGTGTGGTGAGGGAGCCTCGGACGATTGAATTAGCTTTGAAATGTCCTGCCCATCGATACGATGCGTGATTGGTTCAATGCCGGCGAGTTTGGTTACCGTTGGGTACCAATCGATGGCTGTTGCCAGTTGGTCTCGTGTTTCCCCTTCAGGAAGCTGGCCAGGCCAGCTAATAATGGCAGGCACTCGAATGCCTCCTTCGAATAAACTGAATTTGGCTCCGCGGTAGATTCCGGCACTGCCACCTCCTCCAAAAGTGCGTTCCTCCTGAGAATGACCGTGATCGGATTGAAACACGATAATAGTGTCCTCTCGAAGTCCGAGTTGATCAACTTCTGCAACCAATTTCCCAATCATTTCATCCATGGTGGAGATCAATGCGGCATACATACGTCGGGGAGCCGGCATTTCTTTGTAATGTTGTCGCCACTTTTCAGTTCCTTGTAGCGGATAGTGGGGGATATTGAGTGCAAAGTACATAAAGAAGGGGTTGTCGTCCTGAGCGCGGATAAAAGCCGAAGCTTCATCCACCATTAGTTGAGGGAAGTAATCTCCGTCTCTCCAGATTTCATTTCCGTTTTTCCATAAATCGTGTCGGTTTGGACCATTCCAATAAAAGAAGTGGGAGTAGTTATCGATACATCCTCCCATGTGCCCAAAGGAGTAGTCGAAGCCCTGATTGTTGGGCATTGTGGCGTTGTCATATCCCAGATGCCACTTGCCGATATGAGCGGTGGAGTAACCGGCCTGTTTGAAGACTTCGGCCAGAGTGATCTGGCTTGCAGGCATCCCAGCGTTACCATGGTGTGAAGAAACATTACCGGGTATTTGAGCTCGTTGAGGATATCGGCCCGTAATGACCGCTGCTCGCGAAGGTGAACAGACAGGTGCGGCGGAATAAAACTGTGTGAATTTGACTCCACGTTTAGCTAAACCGTCCATGTGAGGTGTGGTTAAGTCTTTGGCACCAAAACAATTGACGTCAATCGTTCCCTGATCATCCGTGTAAATCAAAATGACATTGGGCTGACGTGCCCAGACAGTTGTCGCCAGAGAGAGTAGGAGTAATACCGTAAAGGCTAGCTTTTGCATGGCATAAAACTTTCAGTGATTACGAATTTTGGGCAGGTGTTTGCCAAAGCTCATTGGTGTGTACATCCATAGCTGTTAAGACACCACAACCGAAGCAAAACGTATCGATGCAGACGAGGTGTCCGTAGTCGAGGATTATCCCATTTTTCTGCGGCGTGTGACCCACGATCACTCGTTTACCGGAAACGTGTGGAGTTGGTTGTAAGTCCGTGAGGTGTGTCCAAAGCAATACCTGTGGGTCTTGTTGGTCAAGCGGAGTTCCGGGCAGATAGTTAGCATGGACAAACAGGTGGTCTTCGGTTTCATGGAATCTGAGGCAATTGCCGAGAAAGTCGAGATGCTCCTGTGGGATTGCTTCCATTCCACCTTGATAACTATCTAAGGTTTGCTGGCCGCCAAATTGCAACCATAACGATTGCATCAGTGGTTGTTGCATCGCATCGAGCAGCATGATTTCGTGGTTACCAATCAGGGTGACCAGATTGCACTTCGATTTTAGATCGAGCACGGTTTCAACCGTTCTACGGGAATCCGGTCCGCGGTCGATATAGTCTCCAAGAAACACAAGCGTATCTTCCGCTACGGGCTGAATCATCTGCAACAGCTGCTCCAGCTCATCGGCGCATCCATGGATATCTCCAATGGCAATGGTGCGTCCCGCGTTGTTAGAAGTGGAGGTTTTCAAGATGGCTCGATTGGTTTAATTCAATTCGGGATTGGAAGGGATTTGTTTGCCGCCTGTCGCCTGCTGGAGAACAAGGTTTCCAAGGCGTTCGCAGAGTAGTTTCCAGGGGTCGTCACTGACAGTGAATACATCGTCCGGGCTGGCTGGGGTGACAAGCCAGCCGCCTTGCTGTAATTCGGCATCCAGTTGTCCTTCAGCCCATCCGGCATAACCTGAGAAGACTTTGTAGGGTAATGCTTTTTCGGAAACTAACTTGGCGAGATTGGACTTCCGTGAAGAGACGTATAGGCCGGGGATGACCTGTTGTTCGCTATATTCTGCACGCGTGTGCAGCATCATGATTGGGCCGTCGACAGGGCCTCCGATGTAAAGCACTCCTTCGCTTGCAAGCGAAGTACCTGTCATGACTTCCCAGATGTTGTCGATCTCACTGTTCGTCGGTCGGTTCATGACCAGCCCCAGAGCTCCGTTTTCGTCGTGCTGTATTACGAGCACAATGGTGCGATGGAAATGAGGTTCGATTAATCCGGGAGGAGCAACGAGGAACTGGCCCTGAAGAGTTTCCATTTGACGCGACTCCGGATGAACCTATCCTGCGAACGTTTCTTTCCAGTAGCAACCGGCCCAGGAGAGCCCTACTCCGAAGCCGATGAGTAAATTCTGCATGCCGGTCTGTAAGTCGCCTGACTCACGCATCTGCTGAATCAAAATAGGCAGTGTGGAGGATACCGTATTGCCAACATGAGATAACCGTATAGGAACTTGCTCCTGAGAAACATTAATTCTCTGAGCCAGTTCTGACAGCATCTTAAAAGTAGCTTGATGCATCAAGTAGAAATCGACATCGTCGCGAGTGATCCCGGCTTTTTCCAGAATTTCATCGACTAACCCGGGGATTGCTTCCACAGTGAAACTAATCAGACTCGGGCCGTCCATATACAAATCACTATCCCAGCGATGGCGGTTTCGCGGAGGCATCGGTTGTCGCCGCCCACTTTTGGTAAGCAGTAACATGTCAGCTCCGGAGCCATCGGTTCCGAATTTGAAATGTTGCACACCAGGCTCTTCACTGGATTCGATCAAGGTAGCCGCGGCTCCATCTCCGAAGATCGTACGTAAGCTGCGGTCATCAGGGTCAATGTATTTGGTGTACGTCTCTGCAGTAATAAACAGTACTCGACTTGCTGCTTCACTTTTGATCAAGCCGTCAGCGAGCGAAAGACCATAGACAAACCCTGAACAGCCAAGGTTGAAGTCGAGTGCCCCGCAGTTTGTTGAAAGCCCCAGTCGTTGCTGCATCAAACAAGAAGTAGTCGGCAATGGGCAATCCGGAGTCTGCGTGCAAAAGAGAAGAAAGTCGATGGAGCTACGATCAATGTCATAGTTTTCAAACAGTTTCTCAGCAGCGGCGACTCCTAAGTCCGAAGCGAATTCATCTTCCGCCGCGATATGTCGTTGGTAGATGCCGGTTTTCTCCTGAATCAAGTCTAAATTCCAACGGGGGAATTCATCACGAAGAGTGTCGATAGACTCCACTTTCTCAGGGAAATGAAGAGCAATAGGACCGATCGAGGCGTGTTTCACAAAAAGGTTTCCGGAGAGTGCTGTTTCCCGGTTCGCTGTTTCAACGAAGCGGACTAAACCTGTATTATGTTACTAAGGCATATGGAATGGCAGGGAATTTAGAAAAACAAGCTGGCATTCACCACTAGTCCATAAAGAACATACGATACACGCGAACCACGAAATGGTCAATTGTTGCCGATGGTAAACCACCTCAGGCGTTGGTTTTAAAAAAGATGGTCTTAACCGGAAAACAGACTGAATACACAGGAGACAACGTCGTTTCCCGGCGGAGTTGGGGGAAGCGATTGATTGTTGCGGCAATGCCTTGGTTAGGACTGACGACGCAGTCTCAACCGGTTCTGGCAAGTCAAAAGGACTGGCTCTATTTTCATTATGAGCAAGAGCCTGTGGCGTTGCCTGAGGTGATTGCGAGTTTGAAGTCGTTACCGACAAGGTTGTCTGAATACTATCGACAAGAATTGACGGTGAAACCTGTTCATGTATTAGTGTTTCCAAATCGCCAGTCCTACCTTCGTCATTTAGATCGAACGCTTCCCAAAGCACCTCGCCGCACTTCTCTGTTTATTGTCCGTGGAGGTAAGCCGACCATCTTGATTGTTGATGGCGAGCGATTTCAGCAGGATCTAGTGCATGAAGCAGTGCATGCAGTGAATTATGCTACTTTTGGTTCTGGTGAATTTCCGTTGTGGCTGGACGAAGGTGTAGCCGAATGGTTTGAGGATTCTGAAAGTCGGCAGGAGAAGATTCACGGAGACCTGATCAGGGGAATCATGGGAGACCAGCGACAGACTTTGGCCGTTCCGCTAAAGATGAGTACGCTCGAACGGATTACATCGACGATGCGGGCAGATGCCATGGTCTATGCTGCCAGTTGGGCCTGGTGTCGGTTTTTAGGAGATCATTCGACGGCCTGTCATCGTGTTTGGCTGCGATATCTGTCTGATATTCAATCCGGCATTGCACCCGGCAAGCTAAGCCATCGTTTAAGTTTGGCCGTGCCAAACTACGAAGAGTTATTCCTGCGTAGTCTTTCGTTAAAGACCGCCAGTAAATAACTCGACCTTAATAGAGTACGGCGTGCGTGAACCAATCCGTAGCATTTGCGTATGTTGGTAAGTACTGTATGCAAGGTCGGAGTTTCTAAGAGCTAAGTTATGGCTGATCCAGTGTATCAATCCCTGTTGGCATCGATCCATTCCCGACAAGCCAAAATTGGTGTAATCGGGTTAGGATACGTAGGCCTGCCACTCATTCAGACGTTCGTACGTGCTGGTTTCCCGACGATCGGTTTTGATGTGGATCAGCAAAAAGTAGAGGTGTTGCAGCGTGGTGAGAGCTACATCAGCCATATCTCTTCAGAATGGATTGCAGAATGCCAGGCTGCCGGGACCTTCGAGCCTACGGCAGACATGGATCGCCTGTCAGAGGTCGATGTAATCCTGATCTGTGTGCCGACACCTTTGACGAGTGACCGGGATCCCGATTTACAATATGTGATCAGCACAACTTCGACGATTGCTTCGCAGTTGCGGGCCGGGCAACTGATCGTACTGGAAAGTACGACTTATCCCGGCACGACACGTGATGTCATGTTGCCGATCTTACAGGAGTCCGGTTGTCAGTTGGATGAGGATTTTTTCCTGGCATATAGTCCGGAACGAGAAGACCCGGGCAACGCCAGTTTTACTGCGAGTCAGATTCCCAAAGTGGTGGGAGGATTGTCCGGGTTAAGTGGCCAGTTGGCTGTTGCGTTATATGGTAGCGCGGTGGTGGAAGTCGTTCCGGTTTCGAGTTGTGAAGTTGCCGAAGCGTGTAAGATTCTGGAGAACACTTATCGCAGTGTCAATATTGCGATGGTCAATGAGCTCAAGACGTTGTTTGATCGGCTTGAGATCGACGTTTGGGAGGTGATTGCTGCGGCGAAGACCAAACCATTTGGTTTTCAGCCGTTTTACCCGGGGCCCGGTTTGGGCGGGCACTGCATTCCCATCGATCCGTTTTACCTTAGCTGGCTCGCTCGGCAAAATGATATGGAAACACGGTTCATCGAGTTGGCCGGCGAAGTCAATGCTGCGATGCCCGATTATGTGATTTCCAAATTGACGACAGCACTCAATGATGTCGGTAAGCCTGTGAATGGTTCCCGAGTTGGAATTTTTGGGATCGCGTACAAGAAGGATGTCGATGACCCGCGTGAGAGTCCGTCGTTTAGACTGCTGGAATTGCTGGGTGCGCTCAAAGCTGACCTGAGTTATGTGGATCCTCATGTTCCCGAGCTTCCGGAAATGAGAAGTTTTGCTGTGCCGAAATTAAATACGTCCGAGTTGACGGTGGATTATTTGGAGTCGCTCGATGCCGTTATTATCTCCACCGATCACTCACTATTTGACTACCAACTCATTGCCGATCATGCCTCGCTGGTGGTGGATACTCGCAATGCCATGGCACCTACCAGCCCGTCCCGGGCTGTGATCGTCAAAGCTTGACAATTGGCTTAAGCTGAGCCGGTAAATGCGTCGATTATTGCGAGGGAATCCGTCGGAAACTGGCGTCTTAGGCGGTTTTTAGAAATGCAAGCGATAACTATACTAAATGGACGCGCCGTACCGGAGGAATGTCGCCCTGCTACGTCCTCCATCTTCGAAGTTTAATAATACATGAGACGTGAAAATCATGAGCATTGATTTGCATGCCGAGGGTTCCAAACCTCGCACAATGTTTGAGAAAATCTGGGATCAGCATGTGGTGCATGCTGAGCAAGGCAAGCAGGCGCTAATTTACATAGATTTACATCTGGTTCATGAAGTCACCAGTGCCCAGGCGTTTGAGGGCCTGCGTTTGGCTGGTCGTTCGATCCGCCGTCCAGACCGGACTGTGGCCACTCCTGATCACAACGTTCCCACCACAGATCGCAGTCTACCCATCGCGGATCCGATAGCTGCTTTGCAAGTGCAGACTCTCCGCAATAACTGTGCAGAGTTTGGCGTTACGCTGTATGACATTGATTCTGAAAATCAGGGGATCGTACACGTAATCGGGCCGGAACTAGGGTATACACAACCGGGGATGACGATCGTTTGTGGAGATAGTCATACAGCGACGCATGGAGCTTTTGGTGCCCTGGCCTTTGGGATTGGTACGAGTGAAGTTGAGCACGTGATGGCGACTCAAACGCTGCCTCAATACAAACCCAAAACAATGGAATTACGAGTCGATGGAGAATTGAAACCAGGCGTTACAGCCAAGGATATGGTTCTCTATCTGATCGGTGACTTAACGACCGCCGGTGGGACCGGTTATGTTCTGGAGTATACCGGACAGGCTGTCCGTGATCTCTCCATGGAAGAGCGTATGACGGTTTGTAATATGTCGATTGAAGCCGGAGCCAGAGCCGGATTGATCGCTCCGGATGAAAAAACCTTCGACTACATCCGAGGACGTAAATACGCTCCGGAAAATTACGAAGCTGCCGTGCAGCAGTGGCGACAGTTGCCGTCGGATGAGGGAGCTGTCTACGACGTAAGTAAAGTTTATAGCGGAGCGGATATTCAGCCGCAGGTGACTTGGGGGACGAATCCCGGGCAGGTGATTTCGGTTACCGCTCCGATCCCTTCGCCTGGTGACTTTGAGGACGAAGTGGAACAGAAAACGACCGCCCGGGCGCTTGAGTACATGGGGTTGGAAGCTGGAAAACAGCTAACCGACTTTGACGTGGATCGCGTCTTTATCGGGTCTTGTACGAATTCCAGAATTGAAGACCTGCGAGCTGCAGCGGCCGTCGCCAGAGGGCATCGGGTGTTGGATAGCGTCAATGCGATGGTCGTTCCCGGCAGTGGAGTTGTAAAACGTCAGGCTGAAGAAGAAGGCTTGGATAGAATTTTTACGGAAGCTGGTTTCGAATGGCGGGAAGCAGGTTGTAGTATGTGCCTGGCCATGAACCCGGACAAACTGGATCCCGGGCAGCGATGTGCTTCGACAAGCAATCGAAACTTTGAAGGACGTCAAGGTAAAGGTGGTCGCACACACCTGGTGTCTCCGGCCATGGCTGCAGCAGCGGCTGTGCGAGGGACATTTGTTGATGTTCGCGATTGGGACTTTAAAGAGTAGTTGAGTCAACCGGCTGGGCAGGATTATCAGCCTCAAGAATAAGAACCAAAGGTTATTTCGAGATGGAAGCTTTCACCCTACACACAGGCGTGGTTGGAGCAATGGATCGGGCCAATGTGGATACCGATCAAATCATTCCTAAGCAGTTCCTTAAACGCATTGAACGCACTGGCTTTGGACAGTTCCTGTTCTACGATTGGCGATTCCATGATGACGGAACGGACAATCCGGAATTTGAATTGAACCAACCTGCAGTTGCCGGCGCCAGCATCCTTTTGGCAAAACGCAACTTCGGCAGTGGATCTTCACGAGAACATGCCGTCTGGGCATTAACTGACTTTGGATTTCGTTGTGTGATCGCCCCGAGCTTTGCTGATATCTTCTTCAATAACAGCTTCAAAAACGGGATGTTACCGATTGTTTTGCCCGAAGAAACGGTTGCTGAACTCTTTGCCCGCACGCAGGCAGGTGGACGTACTGAATTGACAGTCGATTTGGAAAACCAGGTGATCCGGGGAGAAGAAGGTCTGGAGATCGCTTTTGAGGTCGATAGTTTTCGTCGCCACTGTTTGCTCAATGGCCTGGACGACATCGCTTTATCTCTGGAACATGAAGAGAAGATTACCGCGTTCGAACAAGCACGTGAAAACGCTTAGTTTTACGTGTTCCCCCTAAAAAGTACTGCTTCGTCAGAATTGCTTGACTACGTATTTGCTGGGGATTCAAATAGTCATACCGGTCGGAGACCGCGCCGTATATAGAGTTTACATCTAAGGAGAACAAACATCATGAAAAAGCTAACGTTTCGCCGGTTGGCTTTCATTTTGGTTGGTTTGGTAGCAGGAATTCTCTCCGTTGCCAGTATCGATTCATTAAGTGCTAGAGAGAAACAAGTCGTCGAATTGCCTCTGGGCCTCGATCCGTTTAAAGTGCCGGCTGATAACCCGTTGACCAAAGCCAAAATTGAGTTGGGGAAACAGCTCTATTTTGATAAACGGCTTTCGAGTGATAACACTGTCAGCTGTGCTTCTTGTCATGACCCCAATAAAGGCTGGTCAAATGATGCAGCGTTTGCCACAGGCGTGGATGGTCAAATGGGCGGAAGAAGCGCTCCGACAATCATTAACTCCGCCTACTTCCCACTCCAGTTTTGGGATGGGCGAGCAAAGGGACTCGAAGGTCAGGCTCTGGGACCGATCGCGAATCCCATCGAAATGAACCTTCCGATTGAGAAGGCCATAGAGAAACTTAACGAGATCCCCGGATATAAACAACAATTCAAGAAAGTCTTTCGGTCCGAAATTACCGCCGATGGGATTGCCAAAGCGATTGCCTCCTTTGAACGAACCGTCCTGTCAGGCAACGCTCCGTATGATAAATTTAAAGCCGGTGACGAGTCGGCGTTATCACCGGAAGCTAAACGCGGAATGGATTTGTTTTTTAATAAGGCCAAGTGTAGTGCCTGTCACAAAGGACATAGCTTTACTGACCTCGCTTTTCACAACATCGGGGTTGGATACGATAAAGATAAACCTGATCCCGGGCGGTTTGCTGTTACCAATCAGGAAGGTGACCGCGGACGCTTTAAGACCCCACCGTTGCGTGATATTCATACCTCGCCGCCGTATATGCACGATGGGAGCGTGAAGACACTCAAAGAAGTCGTTGAGTTTTACAATAAGGGCGGTATTAAAAATGCTCAGCTCGACGAAGATATGAAACCATTAAAATTGACAGAACAGGAAGTGGCGGATCTGGTGACATTCATGAAAGAGGGATTGAAAAGTGAAAACTATCCTCACGTGGATCCTCCGGAGTTGCCGTAACCAATTGAATTCGTACATCGAATCACAACAATTAGCACGGGCTCAATGTAGGCAGCTCGTTCATACTACGAGGAGAGAAAAATGAAACGTATTACAGCTGTGACGACAGTCGCTGTGTTGATGGCTATGACCAGCCTGGTGCTGGCCGAGCCTAAGGTGGAAACCGTTGCCGAAGGATTGACCGTGCCCTGTGGCGTGGCCATTCAGCCGGGTACCGGGCACGTATTTGTAGCTGATAGTGCTGCCGGACGTGTTGTCCGTATAGTAGACGGGAAAGTTGAAGATGTCATTGTAGATTTTCCAATCGACAAATACGGTAAAGGGCCGACCTACCCGATCGGACCGCTTGGCCTGGCATTTGTCGACGAAAATGTACTCGCCGTTGGCGGAGGTGGCTACCCGGATGCCAAAGATAAACTGCGGGTTTATAACATCCCCGCCGCTGGTGGAGACGCACTCAATGCCGATGAAGACGATGCTGCTGCATTGGAAATTCCGGCGACCGATAAACTTGCCGGTGAAGGAAACTTCTACGGAGTGGCTTTCACAGGGGATGCATTGTTCGTTACTTGTAACGGCGACGACACCAAAGGCTGGATCTCACGCGCTGGTGTGAAGGGTGCCAAAGTAGGACCGTTTATGCGAGCGATCGCGACCAAAGAATTGACCGAAGTCGACGCTCCTGTTGCCATTACTGTTGCTCCGGATGGCTCACTTGCCGTTGGCCAAATGGGAGAAATCTCGCTGCCTGGCGATGGCCTGCTTACTTTTTATGACCCCAAGGATGGAGCCAAACTCGCGAACTTTGAAACAGGTTTGAGCGATATTACCGGCCTGGCTTATGCTCCCAAAGGTAAATTGCTGGCAACGGATTTTGCCTGGGCAGATACCAGTGAAGGTGGACTCTTCCAGATTTCTGCAAAGTACACCAAGAAAAAGCAGAATATTGAAGTCACCAAAATCACTGGTCTGGATAAACCCACTGCGATTGCCGTAGATGACGAAGGCAATGTCTATGTGACGGTGATTGGTTCAGGCGAAGGTGCTTCTGGCAAATTGCTGAAAATCTCTAACCTGTAATCACTCGTTTAAGATGTGTTTACAAAGAACACAAAGCCCTCGCAACCAATTCTGTTGCGAGGGCTTTTTTGTTTGCTTGAGCAGTTTGGTTAGGTCGCGGTTAGTCGATGTTGCGAGTGACTTCAAAGCCGAGCTCTTCGATCATTTTGTAATCCTGTTCGGGAGCCTGCCCCTGCGTGGTTAAGTAATCACCTACGAAGAGCGAGTTGGCGGCATACAGGCCGAGTGGTTGCAGGCTGCCAAGATGGATTTCACGGCCGCCGGCAATACGGAGCTCTTTATCCGGATTTACAAAACGGTACATGGCCAACGCTTTCAGGCAGTATTGAGGAGTCAGCGTGTTAATGCCTTCTAGAGGTGTCCCTTCGATGGAATTAAGAAAGTTCAGTGGAATGGACTCAGCTTCGACTTCTCTTAGAGATAAAGCCATGTCGACGACATCTGAATCCTGTTCGCCCATGCCGATGATTCCGCCACTGCAAATCTCCATCCCTGCATTACGCACTGAATGCAGCGTGTCCATCCGGTCTTTGTAGGTGTGAGTCGAACAGATTTCACCGTAGTGAGACTCACTGGTATTGAGATTGTGATTAACCCGATCGACTCCGGCCGCTTTTAAACGTTCGGCCTGATCATCATCAAGTAGTCCCAGGCAAGCGCAGATCTTTAAGTCGTGTTCCGCTTTGATCTCGGGTACGATGGTTTCGACTGCTTTCATTTCCCGTTCACTGGGGCCTCTGGCTGAAATGACAATGCAGTACGTCTTTGCATTCCGTTCGGCAGCAATTCGAGCGCCTTCTAAGAGGTTAGCTCGACTGAGGATGTTGTATTTGGGAATCTCCGCATCGGATACCTTGGATTGCGAACAGTACGAGCAATCTTCCGGACAGATTCCACTCTTGGCATTCATCAGAAAGTAGAGTTGAACCGTCTTGCCAAAGTATCGCTTGCGAATCTTGAAAGCTGCTGCCATCAACTCCAGTAATTCGTCATCACTGGATCGTAGGATTGCTTCTGCCTCCTGCCTCGTCACTTCGCACCCTTGTAGTACGGAATCGGCGAGGTCGTTCCAAGAGGAGATGTTTACTGCCTGAGGAATATCAGTCGTTGCCATATTAGATTGTTCGTTGTTGAAGCTCGGGGTTAATTATCCCGGAAATGATGATGATTTCCATCATTTGCCGCAAGGCCATGCTGCTTTAATTCAACTTGGTTTGTGGATAATGGTATTATAAACAGACTCTTCACCTTACAGTTTACATCGGTTTGAAAATGCTTCCATACACACAATATTTAGTGCGAGTTGGTGCAATGGGGAATGTAGGTCGATTCCGGGCTGTGGAACCCGTTCTCTTTGAGCGAAATATGCGGGTGATTTGCAGAACACCTAGAGGTTTAGAGCTTGGTGAAGTGCTCGCGCAAGTGGAATCTGTACAAAGTGACGTCTGTGATGGTGAATTGCTGCGTCAGGTAGCGGTTGAAGACGATCTCCTGCTCGCCCGCCTGGACAAAAATCGAAATGCTGCGTTTGAAGCGTGTTGTGAGTTATTACATGAATGTCAAATCGATAACGTGCTGTTAGACGTCGAGCAGTTGTTTGATGGAAGCTCTCTGTACTTTTATTTTCTCGGAGATGTTTCGCCTGAATTAGAGTCGCTCACAGCTGAATTGGCCGTGAGATATGATTCGCAAGTGAGATTTTCACAATTTGCCGAGGCAGTGGTTGCCGGATGTGGACCTGATTGTGGTACAGAATCGGCGGCTGGACAGTGTAGTCAGGGTGGATGCTCTACCTGTGCTTTGGCAAAGACCTGCCATTGAGACCTGCCACGAAGACGAGTCATCAGGATAGGGAAAACTGCGACAATGAAGGTCCCCAGCATTGCAGAACTTGCAGTACGAATACGTTCTGATCAGCTGACGATAGCTGATCTCGTGCAAATCTGTCTGGATCGAATTGACGAAGTCGATTCTGAAATACAGGCTTGGGTGGCAGTCGATCACGAACAAGCTTTAGCCGAAGCCGCTCGGCTGCAGCTGGAATTAGACACGGGAATCGACCGGGGGTTATTGCATGGAATCCCGATCGGGGTGAAGGATATTATCGACGTCGCTGGTTTCCCGACGATGGCTGGAGCTTCCTGGAGACGCGAAGTTTGCCAGCACTCTGCCCAACTGGTCAATAATCTGACTCAGGCTGGTGCAATTGTTTTGGGGAAAACAGTGACGACTCAGTTTGCCGGATTTGATCCTTCGATTACTCGTAATCCCGCAGCACCTGGAAGGACACCAGGTGGTTCCAGTAGTGGCTCGTCGGCGGCAGTGGCAGCAGGTATGTGTATTGCCGCCATCGGCAGTCAAACGGGAGGTTCTATCAACCGCCCAGCCAGCTATTGTGGCGTTGTTGGTTTGAAGCCCGCCTTTGGTCAGGTTTCCACTCAGGGCGTGGTGCCGCTGAGTCCCAATCTGGACCATCTGGGGCCAATCACCAACACGATCGATGATGCGGCGATCTGTTATCAGGCTTTGGCCGGGTTACCGATTCAACGGATGCCATCGATGGCAGTCAAATTACTGCGAATGGATGGATTTTTTCGGCAGGGAGACGAGCAGGTCAATGTCATGCTCGATTCGGTCGTAAGCGATCTGCAACGAGTAACCTGCCCGGTCGATTTTGAAAGGCTGACGCAAATGCATGAGTGTTTAATGGCAGGTGATGCAGCCAGAGTCCATAACGGAGAGTATGACGAACATCGCGAAGGCTATGCGAAACATATGGCCGAGCAAATCGAAATCGGGCGTAGGCAAAGTCCGTCCGAGTATCAACAGGCACTGGATTTCCAAACAAGTCATCGGCAGAGTATTCCGAACTGGCTGGCCGATGAGGAGGTCTTAGTTTTACCTGCAACAACGACGCCCCCTCCCGGAATGGAGACGACCGGTAGCCCGTTGTTTAACTCCCCCTGGAGTTTTCTCGGCCTCCCTTCACTTTCAGTACCAAAGGCATTGTCAAAAGAGGGGTACCCGTTGTGTCTCCAGTTGGTGGGACGCTCGGTGGAGGCTGTTGTTTCTGCGGCGCGGTTAATCTAATTGCTGATTGCCATTAGGAATTCCTGCATTTCACCAGCGGCGTGAAGGTTGCCCTGTTGTTGTGCCTGCTCAATCCCCCGGGTAAGCCAATCCCGAGCTTCTTCGATGCGATCCAGTCGGGAAAGTTGCTGACCGGCCATGAAAAAGGCTGGTACGTAGGGTGGTGAATCCAGCGTGAGCTTATGCAAAATTTCAAGACTGTCTTCGTGCTGCTCATCTTTTTCCAGTTCGGTTGCGAGTGCATATCGTAGAAAGGTATCCTCGGGCTCGTCTTTCAGCATCGCTTCAATCTGTTGTCGTCGTGTGTTTTCGCTCATTCTACTATTCTGCCTGTTTTAACATTTGTTGTTTTTTTCTAACTCTCGCTGGTGAATTCAAAAGCCCCCGACGATTGAAGGTTACGATTCCCCCAGAATCAGGTTGGCCTCACAGTCAACCAAACCCCCACACTCAAAATATTATAGGTGTTTATCATGACACGGAAACTCACGATTAGCGGTGCCTTTCTGGTAATGGTTGGATTGCTTGTCACCTTCGGAAATGCAGATGACACTCCAAAGTCCTCGGCGCCGGCTCCAGCAGAAATTCAACTCCCACAATCAGCCGCTCCGATTGTACTCGCAAAGAAAGAAACTGACGAATCTCTGACTGCCTCGGACGACCTGGCAGCAGAAACAACTTCTGTACTAACGGTCAATCCCGAAGATACTGCGGCCGATCCGGTCGTATTAGATCCTGTTGCAGTGGGAGAGACTGAGCCTATGTTGTTTGATCCTCCGGCAGAGCTTTCTGTTGGCGAATCGACTGAATCAGATGCGTTTGCGGTCGAAGAGACGACAACGGAAAATGACGAATTTCCATTGGTATCAGGTTCCGCAGCGGATTCGGCAAATGATGTACTCGAGTCGACGCAAGAGAATGTTCCTATTGTGGCTCCGGATACCGAAGGTTTGGAATTCCAGGTGTTTTCCAATGACGGATCCGTTTTGCCGACCGAAAGTGCTCCGGCATTAGTTCCTCAACAGGCCCCGCAGTTTGATTCGGTTGATTCTGGCAACACTCAAATTAGCAATGGTATTCAGACGACGGTTGTCCAGGCACCGCAGATCTCCATCACTTCTCAGGGACCTGGTGTCATACGAGTGGGTGAATTGGGCGAGTACCTGATTACTGCGACCAACAGTGGAACAACGGTCGCAGAAGACCTGTTCCTGGTGACACACATTCCTGAATGGATTGGGATTTCAGCAACCAGCAGTGATTTTGGTGAAGTGGATCAATTGGAATCCACTGAAGGAACTCAGCTCCAGTGGGCGTTGGGCGCCTTGGGTGCAGGCGAACGAGCGACGTGGAAAGTTAAACTGGCTCCGGAAAAGAATCGACCGTTTTCGATGGATATTAAATGGACGATTCAACCTCAGGTCATTGTCAATCAGATTGACGCGATTCAGCCGGAATTACAGTTGTCGATCGATGGGCCTGAAGTCATGACCTATGGAGATACTCGAATTGTCGAAGTTCGAGTTTCCAATACGGGTAATGGCGATGCGGAAGATGTGATTTTGAAGATTAGTCCAGGCATCGAACGAGGTCAAAACATTGGAGCACTGCCCATCGGTGCCAGTAAAGTGATAGAACTTGAATTGACGGCTGAACAGCCGGGAGTGATGGAGATTAATGCTTCGGTCGTTGCCGATGGTAAGCAGTTTGATGAAAAGTCACTGGATATACAAATTCGACGTCCGGAATTGAACGTTGCGGTGAACGGGCCGGCTAAGAAATTTGCGGGAAGCCCCGTTACCTACAGAATTGAAGTTGCCAATACGGGAGATACTGCTGCCAAGGACGTCATTGTCTATGCCGTACTGCCACCATCAGCTCAATACAAAAATGGTGCGGAGCAATTGCAGCAGGGACGACGGAATCTGTCCTGGAAGATTGGTACGGTCGAAGCAGCAGCGACTCGGGCATTCGAGTTCAACTGTGTTTTAATGCAGGACGGACAAAATCAATTGTCAGTGCGTGTTGAGGCAGTCGCAGCTGAAAGTCGTACCGCCCAGTACAACACGCAAGTAACGGGTGTTGCTGACTTGAAGTTGACAATCAACGATCCGCCAGGGCCAAAGCTGTTGGATGAATTGGCCGTTTACGAAATCAAGGTGGTTAACCGAGGCACGAAGACGGCAACGAATATCGAAGTCGTTGGTCAGTTCGGTTACGGTATCGAACCGGTCAAAACAGAGGGAGGCCGAGCGGATTTGATTCCCGGGCAGGCTGTGTTTAATCCGATCGATTCGCTGGGCCCCGGCAAGGAAGTCGTACTCAAGGTTTATGCCAAAGCCAGTAAACCCGGACGACACAAATTCCGAGCCGTTGTTAAGAGCAATGATCCGGAAACCTCGTTGGTTCAGGAAGAGATGACTTGGTTCCATGCCGCCGAAACGGCTGAGGATGGTCCGGTTATCCTGACAGCCGATGGAGCTGGACAGTAGGAGACAGGAGAGTTTATGTGAGTTAATGCGGAAGGACTGGTCGCCTGGGACGCATCTTTTCCAGAGCCCAACAGCCCTTGCTATCAACAGTGATCACATTTGCAATTCGTGGGGGATGTGATTATTGTGAGAGCTTGTTGGAATCGGAAGAGGGGTCGATCGCTGAGTGGGGGACAAAAGACAACGGTTGATCCGACGTGGGGTTAGCAACGTGGGCCACCAGTTTTCCGCTTAAAACATCTTCAATCAGTTGAAGAATAAACTCGCCACGCCAGCCACTTGTTAAGAGTGGCTGGCGTTTTTTTGTCGTGGATCGTTGTTTTTGCTTGCGACCACGGCGTTGGCCGCCCAGTTTGAGTTCCAGAAATTCACGAATGTCCGACATCGTGGCAACCAGGTTGGGTGCCATTTGATTGCGTTGACAAAAATCTGAAATTGCCGTGTAGGTGAATTGAGCGAGTGTGGACCGTTGAGGTGGTTTCTTGTTGCGGTTGCGTTGGGGGCATTCACTATCAGGCACGTCGAGAGCTGCGGCAATCACCTTGATGATGCTGTCAAAGTGTTTTTGAATGCGCCGGTGCTGGGTCCCTCGTATCAACTTGATTTGCTCGGGGCGTGCTGATTTGCGTTGAGCTAACTCACAAATCATGTCATCACGTAGAACACGGCGCGCCGGTCGATTTTCACTGCGAGCAAGATCATCTCGCCAATGCCATAATTGCCGAGCAATTTCCAGTTCTCTGGAGTGCAGTGAACCGATGCCGGACATCGATCGCCAGCGCGGAGTGGTTTCTTGTTCAATAATATAGGCCTGCTGCCGCTGAATCTCTTGCTGAACCCATGAGAATCGTCCCAGGTCATTGAGGCGATCGACCATCAAACGGTAGATGCTCAGCAGGAATTCCACATCCTGAGCAGCATACTGACATTGTCCTTTCGTGAGTGGGCGATGACGCCAATTGGTTCTGGTTTCACCTTTTTGCAGCGAAACTCCTGCCAGACGATTCACAAGGTTTCCATAGCTGGCAGGATATTCCATTCCCAGGAAACCTGCCGCAATTTGAATGTCAAACAGATCTTTGGGGATACGCCCTGTCGCATGGTGTATGAATCTCAATTCTTCCCGACAGGCATGCACAACGACCGTACGTGAATCGTCCGCGAGCCAATCCCAGAATTCGGTTAAATCGTCCAAAGCATAGGGGTCAATCAATGCGATTTCATTGTCGGCATTTACCTGAATGAGACTAAGTTCAGGCCGGTACGTGTCCTCCGAGACAAACTCAGTGTCGAACCCCACCAACGGGCACTCCCCGTGACTGGACAGATACTGATGCAATTGCTCAGCGGATTGGATCATCAGGCAAGACAAAGGAGCGTACTTTCGTTAGGAGGCTTTTACAAGCTCGAATAATTGTTTGGATTTGTCAGGGCAAATGGAGTTGGTGCGGTTACCACTACAAACAGCTCCACGCACTCCAACGTAATCCGCTTGAAGTATTTTAGCATTATTCAGAGTGGATTCGGTTAGTGAGCCGGCCAGAACAAAAGTGGCCTCGGGAGTCGACTTCATTAGTTCCTGAATAAAGTCTGTAGAGAGATGGTCGAATAACGTTTTTCCATCCTTTTCGAAAGTATCAAGCAGAAAGGTGCGACACCCTTCAGCGAAAAGGGCATCTATGATGACTCGAGGTGGAGGTGAATGGGCTGCTTCGTGATCTGCATAGATGACTCCGACCAATTCGATCGAATCGTCCACTAAAACGCGTATTGCCCGCCAGGCCAGAACCCAGTCCAGCGAGCGTTGATTTGCCAGTCCGACTTTGACGTACCTGGTGACCGAAGGCAGCAACGTCAAGTCGTTAATCTGGACATCGTTTATTTCTCCGAGTGCGATGCTGAGCGAAGTTTGGTTTAGGCTTGCTTCTCCAATTTCCCGCCAGATCTGTGGAGAGGCAGCACCGAGTGCACCGGAGTCCGGTTCTTTGATATCCAGAATGTCCAGTTCCGGGCAGGCAGCGAGTACGGTTTTTGCTTCCGCTTTGTTACGTACACTAATAAGCAAGCCGGTCATACGTCGTCCGTTTCCTCAGAGTTTAAAGACGGTGATTCGTTTGAGGCTTCTTTGAGTGATCGATGAGCGGTTATCAGGCTGCGGTTTAAAAACCGAAACGTTTCTTTGTTGATCGGTTCAATCCAAGTACCCCGGATGACGATGTAGCCATCTTCCCATTGCCCGAAGATGGGTTTCACTTTTCGTTCGTGGTAATCCGTCGCTCTTTCAGCTAAGCGAACGACAATATTGCGAGATTCCGAAGGGACTTCATCGGGCTTAGGTGTCTTGGGGCTGGGCATAAAACTTTCACTCTGCCCAGCGAAAAAAACTTCCACCAGTTCAATCGGAACTTTGATGACATGCGGTGGATTGAGGTAGATCAGTAAGTTACCGTCCTTGTACGCCAGCAAGGGGCGGAAGATCCAGTACACAAGTGATGAGATCACAACCAGACTAAAGCCGGCAAGGATGCCAGCTGTAACTCGTAGAAATAGATGAAGTTCACCTACGAGCGGAGTTAAACAGGCGACCGCGGCGATAAACAGCAGCAATACAGGGATCAGTACGGCAGTGAACGCACGGCGGTTACCGCGGATCCAAATCTCTCGTTTCTCTGATTTGCTGTTTGACAACGGAGCTACCCTGATTTTTTGGCGGCGTAGGAAGCAATTGAACGTCAATTTATCACACATGGTCAGCTTGAGATAGAGCCGCCCAACGCTGTCGGATCACGGGAAAGAATCCGAGACGAATCAATTGGTTTTGATGCGTTGCAAAATTGATTATATTTATTTTGAAAAATCAAAACGCACTTGTTGACTTGAGTCACTGCTGGTCGGATATTGGTTGAATCCTCATTGCTCAACTTTATTCGTTGAGTAGTTAGGAGCTTGATAAATGTCAGGTTTTCAAGCAATAAAAATGCTTTTCAAACCCATCTCACAATCTTCTCCACCAACAGGAGCGACTCCGTGCCAAGCTCTATTCTTGATGCAATCAAATTGGGTATCTGGGATTTTGATCCCGAGGATCAGGACGTCAACAACGAAGAAAATTATCAGCCAACCAAATCGCTACCTGGTTCCGATGAAAAGCTGGCTGTCTTATCAGAGCGAATTCGAGCTGGCTTGCCGCTGTGGCATCCTCAGGATCGTTATAGCTACGATGATTCGGCTGCGATTCCCGAATAAGCGTTTGCCGAAGGCTGCCTGGTCATCGTCGCGAATATCAGTTCTCGCGGACATCGATGGATAGTTTGCCATTTTCAATGTGCGTTGTGAGTCCGGCTGATTTGGTCACTTTGTCCAGCAGTTGTGTCAACGTGAGTTGCTTAGCTTCGATGGAAGTTTGTTTGGCCAAAATCGCTTTAGCCTTATCAGTGGCAATGAGTTCCAATTTTTCCTGCTGAGCAATGGCTTGCAGGATTGCCTGAATCGGTTGGTTTTCTACAGTCAGGGTATATACCTGCATCCCTGTAGTCGCTGGTTTTGTGGTCGTCGATGTTCCGCCGGCGAGCAGACGCTCGAGTTGATGGATTTCCTCCCATCGCCCCTGGACCACGAGTCCTGAGTTGGTTGACTGGATTTTCAGGGTCGGGAATTGACTGCGGATTTTAGAAATGTTTGCGGGCGAGAGCTGTTTGTTAAACGAACGCTTTAAACTGGCTTCCCCGGGGAAGTTAATGATGGTCAGCCTTTGTTGGTCGGTAATCTGAAACGTCTTATTGAAACCAGCTAACAGAATGGTCGTTCTGTGAGCGAATGGTAAACGGGCAAGTTCGCCTGCATCCCAAAGGTCAAATGGAATCGCTTCCTGATTGCTATAGCGAAAGCCAATACGCTGAGCATCATGGATAAGAAGTGTTTGGGGGTTGGTAAGGCGTTCCCATTGAATAGGTTCAGACCGTACAGCCATAATATTTCCCGCCTTAGTGGCTGTACGCAAATTGTCATGGTGAATCTCGGCAATCGTTGCCAGTAGTGTGCACGTAGTTTTTGGACCCAGATAGACGACATGCTGAATAATGCTTATCTCTGCATTGGCCGTTAATGCGAGTCGTCTTAGCGTCTGTTCGAGGCTCAAATCTTCCACCTGGAGTTCAATGAGCTGGTCAGGGTCAATGCGACGATCGACGAATAGGCAGATCTTAAATGTCGTTTCAATCGATCCGACGACATCTTTTAGGGGTTGTTTCCAGGTTGAGGTTACAGGCGCAGCCAATTTGGTCTCAAACTGAATGCCAGTTAAGAATTCTCCGCTCTGAGCCATCGCCGGAGTGATTGGGCTTGTTAAAAACAGCAGCAGTATCAGTACCAGATAGTTCCGAACGGCCAAGATTGCAAACCGTTTCATGCCAATAACTTTCGTAATTCTTCACGCATCGTGTTTTCCATCTTTCCTTTGAACATCATCATTGCAAACGGGATCTTGCCTCCTACCAAAACCGCATCGTCGAGTACTTCCAGTACGCCGGTGACTTTCATCCCCATCGCGGTGAGTTCAAAATTAAGTTTGTTTTCTTCCCATTCACCGGTCCAACTCGAAACCATATCCTGGTATTGGTTTTGAACCTGATCAAGAAAAGTACTGACGCGGGATTGGGCATCGGCTTGCCCCAGAGTGTGGTCGACAGCAGTAAGGAATCCGGGCATGAATAAATGACTTTCAAAACAAGAGTTAGTTGTTTGGGCAGGAATCTTCGAAACCGGCATGCGTAGACATTGTTTAACAAATAGCCGCATTATTTGCGAGACGAAGTGCTTGTTGGCAGACTCACAAAGTTCACATGAGCGTATTCGGAGCAAGTGAGTTGTTATTGGGGAAAATGACGGAAACGGTTATTCTGATACTTTGCGTTTGCCCTCTCAGTGTCATTGTATTCAGCAAAGTAAATTGAAATGCTAAAAAAACGAGTATCTCTGGTTGCTCTGACTTTGCTGCTTGTTTCAGGGATCGCAACCTTTGGGCAATGGCGCTGGTTGATAGGGGCTTACCCGAGTGTTGAGCAAACTGAATTGGAGCGACTCGGTTACTGGCTGGCTCTGGTTGATCTCAACCAACAATCCATCGATGTGCGACGTAGCCTCGTGGATCGGTTTCAGAGTGAATTGGGCAATGGCTGGAGTCCGATCGCCACGGGGGAAGACGGAAGTGATTCGGAGTTGGAATCTTATCGATCCCAAATTGCCGACAATCTTGAATTGCTTACGCGAGATTGGTTTTACTATCGATGCGAACAATACAATCAAGTGACCGATGAAAACCAGCGGTTAGGATTTGTCGGGCCTCAGGTTGATATGGTTTTGCTATGGGCTGATATCTACAGCCAGGTCCACAATCATGGTAAGGAGGCGTCTGAACAAAATGCCTTTGAGTTGTTTGACAAACTTGATGGTTGGGTTGAGCAAGCCGAAGTGGCAAGTCAGCCGATGTATCGGCGAGGGATTCATCATAGTGTGTTGTATTGGTTGAGTACCAATCAGGTTGACGAGCTCTCTCTGGAAACTCGTCGTGAATTAGCCGAACGTATTGCGGAAGCTTTGGGGGATGGAGCGGGAGACAGTGCGGACGCTTTGCCGCTTACCGAGCCTCATTACGAACACTTGCAGGCTAATGCATTCGCATTGGTAGAAGTCTGGCTGTTAAATCGAGCCCTTGAGTTTTCAGAGTTGGAAGCAGGCCAGCAGGAAGCCTATCTGGATCGTCAGTTGGTGACTGTTCAGGGATGGAAGCTGGAGTCAATTTTAGTTGCCGACCCTGTTTTGGAAAGCAATGGCAGCCAAATGCAAATGCTCAAGCTGATGGGGAATCTGGTCGTTTGGGCAGATCGCGCTCCCGAGCAACATCGAGAGGCTTATCAGTTATTGACAAAGTCGTTACAGCAATACGCTTTGAAGAAAGTGTTAAATCTTCAGTAAGCTTCAATACTGCAGGCAAGTAACATGCTGGGTTTGTTATATTACGGGCAGTAAATCGCGGTACGGAACGGCCAGGTGCTGGTGTTCCGGCTGCTATTTGAAATGACAGAGAGTGAGAGTCGGAATATGTCCACAGACCAGACTAATCGAAGCGACCGTGGAGTCACTTTGAAAGAGCTCAGTTCCGAGTTTCTTGGTACGCTTGTCCTGATGCTGTTTGGGTTGGGAGTCAATGCGCAGGTGACAGTCGGAAAAATGGCGACGGCCGTGCCGGATGGAACGATCACCACCTACGCATTTGGAGATTACCTGACACTGAATTTTGGTTGGGGACTTGCCGTCATGATGGGCGTTTACGTTGCCGGCGGTGCGACCGGTGCTCATCTTAATCCGGCTGTTTCGCTAGCCATGGCTGTTCGAAAGAAATTGCCCTGGAGTAAAGTGCCGGGATATATCGCGATTCAGGTGGTGGCAGCCTTTCTCGCTGCGGCAATCGTCTATTTGGTTTATTTTGAGCAAATTGAATATGTCGAACAGTCTGCGCAACTGCAAGCGATCAATCATGCGCAGGCCTTGCCTATGGAAACGGCTGACGGAATGCAAATTAGGGTCGATGTGCGCGACGGACAACGCACCATGGAAACAGCTGGTATCTTCGCAACCTATCCCCGAGAGTTTGATGATCAACTGCGAGTGACGAATTGGACGGGGTTGATTGACCAGTTTGTCGGGACCGCCCTGCTCTTACTCGTGATCTGTGCAATTGTGGACAAACAGAATATCGGACCTGATGTCAGTTTAGCTCCGCTTGCGATAGGTGCCGTTGTGATGATGATCGGCATGAGTTTTGGTGCTAACTGTGGATATGCCATTAACCCGGCGCGTGACTTTGGTCCGCGGTTGTTGACGTATGTCGGTGGTTGGGGATCGCAGGTCTTTCTGATTCCGGATAATTTCTGGTACCTCGTGCCAATTGTCGGGCCGTTGTTAGGCGGAATCGCAGGAGTGGGACTGTACGACTTTTTGATCACGCGGTTCCATAAACATGATGAACAAGACAGTGATGAGCTCGAGTGATGAACTAGAGTGAGTAATGAACTAGAGTGATAGTTTGGGTGACATGGCCGAGGGTATCTCAATGGCTGAATATGTATTAGCTTTGGATCAGGGGACGACTTCCTGTCGTTCTATTCTTTTTAGTCAGGACGGCAGTATTGTAGCTGTGGCTCAGCAGGAGTTTGAGCAAATTCTACCGTTTCCCGGGCATGTCGAACACGATGCGAATCAGATTTGGGATTCACAGCTCGCCACCGCACGCGAGGTTCTGCATACTAGCGGCGCGGAACTGTCAGACGTTAAAGCGATTGGGATCACTAACCAGCGTGAAACGACGGTGATTTGGGATCGTCAAACCGGCCAGCCAGTACAAAATGCGATCGTTTGGCAAAGTCGCATCACCAGTGATCTCTGTAAAGAAATTGAATCGCAGGGATATACGGATCTCATTCAGCAGAAAACCGGGTTGCTGCTGGATGCTTACTTTTCTGCAAGCAAGATTAAGTACATTCTGGACCAGGATGAGCAGTTGCGTCTGCGGGCTGAGCGAGGTGAATTGTGTTTTGGAACCATTGATAGTTTCCTGGTTTGGAAACTAACCGCCGGTACTCGGCATGTGACCGATTACTCCAATGCTTCCAGAACGTTGCTGTTTAATATCCATGATCTGTGCTGGGATGACGAATTACTACAGATCTTCGATGTGCCGCGTTCACTATTGCCCGAGGTCGTGGATTCAAGTGGTGTGGTGGGGCATGCAGACGCTGAATTATTTGGAGCGGAAATTCCGATTGCGGGCATTGCCGGAGATCAGCAGGCTGCAACCTTTGGACAAGCCTGTTTTGAAGTCGGAGATGTAAAGAATACGTATGGCACGGGGAGCTTTATCCTGATGAATACCGGTAGCGTGCCGGTCGAAAGCAAAAATAAGCTGTTGACGACCATTGGATGGGGGATCAATGGAGAAGTCACGTATTGTTTGGAGGGAGCCGTTTTCATTGCCGGAGCTGTGGTTCAGTGGTTACGCGATGGGCTACAGTTGATTCAGGATTCGTCAGAAGTTGAATCACTGGCAGCTGAGGTCGTTGATTCAGCCGGAGTTGAACTGGTGCCGGCTTTTGTGGGATTGGGAGCGCCTCACTGGGACCCGAATGCCCGAGGAACAATTTTGGGGATCACTCGGGGGACGAATCGAGCTCACATTGCCAGAGCGGCGCTCGATAGTGTGGCACTACAAACCTGTGATGTTGTTTCAGCGATGGTGAATGACTTAGGAGAAGAGTTGGGTGACCTGAAAGTGGATGGCGGTGCCAGCGTCAACGATGCGTTAATGCAATTTCAGGCTGATATGTTAGATGTTGTTGTCAGAAGACCTGTTGTTGCTGAGACGACAGCATTAGGAGCAGCCTATTTAGCGGGATTGGCAGTCGGAGTCTGGAAGAATTTAGCTGATATCTCAGACAACTGGGTGTTGGATAGAGAGTTTCACAGCGAATATTCCGGTGAACAACGAGCGGCACGTAGCCGTCGTTGGCAAAAGGCTGTGGCGCGAGCTTTAGATTGGACTGAAGCATGATTGACAGTCATTCGTGGATTATCTCTGGTGAAAACGTGTAACTGAATTGTGATCCCTACGGCGATTAATCGACACGACGAGCAGTTAGAGCTTCAGGTAGTCTGGCCCGATGGCCTGGATGTTCGGATTGCCTATCGTGAAGTACGACTGGCCTGCCATTGCGCGCATTGTGTCGATGAATGGACAGGCAAGGCCTTGTTGGATCCGGACTCGGTTCCGGCTGACGTTGCTGTCAGGCGCATGGAGCTCAAGGGTAATTATGCTGTTAAGATTGCCTGGACAGACGGACATGACACAGGGCTTTATACCTGGACCCGAATGGCAAGTATCACTCGCCCGGTAGATTAGGCACGAGGTTAGCGAGTGCGTTGCATGGCTGCATTGACTGCGGCAGCATAGTGTTCCGGAGCAGTCCAGAATTGCTGAATCGATTGTTTGTTTTGGAACAGGTAAACCTGCCCTTTATAAGAAACGCCCAATTCCCGGATTCCGTCTACCAGTTTACGTTGATCGGCGAAAACGACCGGATCGAAACCGGATAGGACAGGCGCCAGGCGTTCAGGGTATTTTCGAAAGACGTTCATTTCATGTTCGCCTGCAAACAAGTACAGTCGGCCTCGATGGATGATACCGTATTGAGGATCTCCTTTGACCCACTTGGCTCCCTCCTGGTTCAGGTCGGAAAGAGATACCGGACAATAGCCACTCAGCCCTAACTGAGGTTGCGATTTGCTTATTGGTGGAATCTGAATTTGTGGCGGTTGTAGTTGAACGGGAACTGTCGATCGAATTGGCTGCTGTGGTTGAGTCTGTAGAGGTGGCTGTGGTTGAGCTGTCTGAGGATAAGTTGAGGGTAACGCCTGTCTGGTTGGTCCGTTTGGATATTGAGGGCGAGGTGTGTTGTTTCGATTGGCTTGCGGGATTTGTTGCGGGTAAGCAGCCGGAGCGACTGGATTGGCAATGGGATCGTCAAAACTTACGGTGTCGACTTCAAATCCTACGTCGATCGCCAGTGCATCTGCATCCGTTGCGTTGGCGGAGGTAAAGGTGGCGAGTTTAGTGGCGTAGCTAGCTGCGTTTGGTTCGGTAATTCCGCGGAATATCTGCTCACCTTCCGCATCAAGAATGATGTCTGTCGGGGTCTGTGTGATCTCAAATCGTTTCCCTAGTTCAGGTTTGGCTAGCACATTAATGCGTACCGGTATGAATTGTTCGTAAACCGTTTTGATGAATTCAGGGTTTTGAAATGTGACTTGATTGGTATGAACACTTCCCCGGCATTGAGGTTGTTCAAAGTGAATCAGGATGGGGCGGCCGGTTTGAAGCGAGAGTTCGGTGGCATGTTCGAGGTCACCGAGCCAGAGGATGCTGTGAGGTGTAGCCTGAAATTCGGCGAACTGATTTGGCGGTTGGTAGGCGTCCGTCTTGATGACAGATTTGACCGGACTTTGGAACGTGGTCCGTAGGACCGGTTCATTGGACTGAGCTAAATTTTGCGCTAATGTAGTAGCGAAAGTGAGCAATACGAGGAGGGTGCTAGTGCATGCTCTTAACAACATGATCATTCCTTGGTTCTTTAATAATCGCCTTTTGAAGTTGATTTATAGACGTACCTGAGGCACGGTCATTAAAAAGTATCGGTATTGGAGAATGTTAAAATGTATGAAAAATTCCGATTTTAACGGATCCATGGCGGGGCTGAGTTCAACACACCGGAACAGTTAGACAATTAGACA
>CEUY01196403.1_pt1 | contig 33528 bp, 18 predicted proteins | sample 361481 | NCBI WGS metagenome assembly CEUY01 (sample SAMEA2622737, study PRJEB7988) | marine metagenome | isolation source: saline water (ENVO:00002010), including | reverse complement strand
TTGTAAGAACGGACTTCGTCGTACTTTGGTGTTCCACTACGAAGAATCTTCAGATGGCCGTTGTTAATTAGGGCAGCAACATAACCGGGCATCGTCAGAAACGTCACATTATTAGCACTGCGTGGCGGACCTTGCCAGATAAACTCCCCCGTTTCAGTATCGAGACAAAACAGTTGTCCGGCGTTGTAATGAGTCATACCATAGAGCCGATTATCTATCACAACGGCAGAACTCATATCCAGAGCTGCCTTGGGCTGAAACCAGCGTTCTTTAACAGACCATTTGGCTCCCTCTTTCAATGGTCGCAGGCTAAACATGCCGCGGTTTTCTCCCCCGACAATGATGTGTCCGTTGTGGACTGATGGTGTGGGCATATTTTGATTATGAGTCAAATGAGGTAATGGATAACGCCACAGTTCCCTGCCCGATTTCACTTCCACACCGACAAGTGCTTCATGATTCCACTGGACGACCTGATGGATGCCTCCAAAATTAGCCAACAAAGGCGATGAATACGAAGTCCCATCTTTACCACTTCGCCATATTTCACGCCCGTTCGAAGTATCCATCGCAACTAATGCTCCGATTTCATCATTGCCAAAGTGAACGATGATTCGGTCACCGGACACGATAGGTGACGTCGACGCTCCCCAGTAGGGATGACCTTTTTCAAACTGTTGAGTGTAGTCACGGACCCACAATTGCTTGCCTGTTTCAGCATCCCAGGCCGCAAGCACGCCGGAAATGCTCATCGTAAACAAACGCCCTTCGGCCAACATGGGATTCGACTTTGGCCCTTTACCATGATATTCGCCTCCGCCACCAATTTTAAAAGGGACATCAAAGACTTGTTTCCATTTAGATTTACCCGTTTCCAGCTGAAGGCACTGAAGCACTTCCTGTTCATCCTGACGTGTATGAATAAAGACGTAATCTCCCTGTACAACTGGCGTTCCATAACCTGTCCCCACATCGACCTGCCATGCTTTCTCCAGCTTTTCCGGCCAATGCTTTGGGGGCCGGAAGTCTTTTACGAATCCGTCTCTCTGTGGGCCTAACCAACCCGGCCAAAAAGGAGCTTCGGCCAGAAGCTGTGATTGCAACAAGACTGTGAACATTAAACTCGTGAGGATGGTTTTCTTTAACATGGGTACCATATTACATCTGGCAAAAGTAATTTTTCCGTTGTAAAGTTCAGGTCATACAGCACCTTCACTTCAATACTCTGAATATAGCAGACGCCATTGATGCCACGTACTCGCCTGATCCTTTTAATCCTGTTGCTTGCCCAGTCGCAAGCTTTACATTCTGCAACCGCCGCGGAACCAACGCGGGGTTATAAATCCCTGTTTATCGGTCATAGTTTCTTTGTACCGATGGCGCGAGGCATGACAACCCATGCGCACCGAGCGGGATTTCCGCTCCACGAACAACTGGTATTTTTTGAAGGTGGCGATCGGGGTACGCCTGGATATTTCTGGGAAAACAGCCGCCATAGTGGGAATATCAAGAAAGCATTGGCATCGGGGAAAATCGAATTATTCGGTATGACCTGGACTGGAGTTGGACGCGGCAAAGGGACCTTCGACCACTTTAAGCTCTGGGTGGATTATGCACTTAAGTTCAATCCAGACACTACGTTTTGCCTGGCGATGCCCTGGGGACGTCACCCGGCGCGTTACAAGATCGCCGAATTTGAGAAAGCGATGAAGGAAGCTCACCAACGGGACTTCCATAATCTGATTGACCGACTTCGGAAAGCCTACCCCAATAATGAATTCTTCTGTATTGGCTATGGGCAGGGTGCTGTGGAACTCAAGCGTCTCTATCACGCCGGCCAGTTAAAAGATGTCGATGGTCAAACAAAGAACAGAGACAAGGGTACGTCCGGCATTTTCACGGATGCTCTGGGACATCCTGATAAAATCATGATCGAACTGGGCCAACTAATCTGGCTGGCAACGATCTATGACGTTGATCTGGAACAATATGATTACGACCCAGGATTTAAACTGGATCTCAAAGCGATCGCTACTCAAGTCATAGCCGACGACGATCACGGTCGGCACTGGACATCTGACAAATAAAAAACTCTGCACAGCCGAATGAGCAGTGCAGAGTTTCAGTTTAGTCGTGACAGTGCTTGTTATTTAATGCGTCGCAATTTGATAATGCGTCCATCAACATTCCAATCCTGCACAAACAGATTTCCATCCGCATCAAAGTAGGAACCGTGCGTTCCACTAAAGACGCCTTCACGCCAATCTGCTTGCTTGATCCCGTAATTACGCCCTTTACCGGCGTCGTCATTGTGGCCAAGAACAGCACAAATCGTATTCGTCTTATTAAGAATAACAACACGACCGTGCAGATCGGGAACCGATACGTAGTCACCTTGAACGGTAGCTGAGGTTGGCATGCCTAACCCGGTAATCACAACTTCGATAAATTCACCTTCAAGCGAATAATGAAGCAAACGACCTTTAGGTTGGTGATTACGGTCACAAACAAGGATTCGCGGCGGATCATACCGTGTATCTAGTGTCATACCATGGGCAGTATTAAACTGCTTTAGATCATTCCCTTTTTCGCCAAAGTGGAATTTATATTTTCCCGCTTTGTCATAGACGAAAATATGGTTACTGGCGTAACCGTCAGAAAGATAAATATCTCCGTTCGGAGAAACTGTGACAGCTGTGGGGCTATAACGACCGTAGTCTAATCCCGCAGCCTTTGGATCGAGACGTAGAACTATTTCACCTGAATGTGCATTAAATTTAATCCCTTCGCCGGCGGCATTTCTTGCACCGTAGATAAATTCTGCAACACCTTCTTTACGAATTTCGACATCGTGGAGCATCGTGTAATCATCACCGATGTACTCCTGGATTACTTTTCCATCAGGTGAGAATACGACCACGCCCTTATTGGCACTGACGTAAACGTTGCCTTTACTGTCAACAACAACACCACCATGCGTTGGCCCCAGGGCTGAACTTCCATCCGGACGCAGTCCCCAACCGGGCACGGTTTCAAACTGCAGGCTGCCGGAACCCATGCGAACTGGCTGCACTTTATCCTGAGCAAAAATAGTAGCAGCCATACTCATTAGCAGTACCGTGGCTACTAACATCGGTTGTTTCTTCATTCGTAGTACTCCTAGGGGAGGGTTATCGTTTACGTCTGTTCTTAGCTTACCAAATTCGGATAAGGCGTACCTGAGATGATAATTGAATACGAAATTAAACCGCTGAGCTTCTTCGACAGACTCAATCGTCAATCCGACGCTGTATTAGAAACGCCAGGAGATCATTCAGTTGGTCTGCGGTCAGCAGGTTGGTTAACCCTTCGGGCATAACGCTCGCCGATTTATGCACTTGATCGATATCATCAGACGCAAGAATAACGATTTGTTGTGTTTGCGGATCAAGCATCGCCAGTCCACCCTCCGCTTCACTTTGCTTTGTCTTTCGTTCAAACCCCTGTAATACCTTGCCATCCTGAGTAATCACTCGTAACGACGTATATCCCTCCTTGATCTGTCGATTCGGCCAAATCACTTCCTCGATAATACGCTCACCTGAAAGCGTTCTACCTAAACCGGTCAGGTTTGGCCCAACCGTACCACCCTTCCCTCCGATTCGATGACATGATGTACAGGCCACGGCCCGAAAGACCTCTGCACCACGTGTCGCATCACCTGATTGTTCGGCATTGCGTTTAAGTGATTTCACCAAAGCTTCACTGTACTCGGGCGGCTTGGTGGAGACGCCTAGGCTCATAGCCAACGTTGCCAACAAAGTCTGATTGGCACGTCCCGTTGCCAGAGTATTTGCAAGCATTTCTTTGGCTTGTTGCTCCGACATAGAAACCTGTTGCAACCGCTCCTGCACAAACTCCGTTCCCCTTTCTTGTGACAGCAACGACGTCAACAATGCCTGCTGTTGCGTTTCATTTAAATCATCGTCGACTAACAATTCCATCCCATGATTCACCGCAACCGACAAATCCAGTTCACTTACAGCTTTTACCAATTCCAGTCTTAGATTGGTCTTAAGCCCGGATGTCAGCAATTCAACGAGCCCCTCTCGCCCCTGCTTATTCTCCAAAAGCGACAGGGAATGGAAAGCGGCGATTCGTATTTCATCGCCAGCGTCTTCATCAGCCGCCGCCTGATAAATCCGGGTCTTACAGGCGTCCACGTCCCAGGCACCCGCCAATAAAAGTGCACTGGCTTTCACAGCATCGACTTCACTATCCGCCAATGCTATCAATGGTGGTTGCCAGTCGCCTGCCGGCCGCACGGATCGATAACGGGCATTACCAGCCACAATTCTCAACGCCTCCGCATGCAATTCAGCTTGATACTCGTTATCGAGGAAAAAGGTATCTGCATCCAGCGCATACTGGCGAATGTCCTGATCGCCACCAACAGTCAAAATCGTCGTGAGCACTTCCCGCCGTCCGTTTTGATCCAAATCCGGGCTACTGAAAGTACGCTTCAATCCATCAACTAAACCATTGCCTCCCGCTTCTGCGAGCACGGCGGCCATTTCATTAGCATTGGAGAATTGAATCTCGCTTTGTTCAAAGGCAGGCCTCCAAACAGGCATCAACTGCTGAACCGCCTGACGAAAGGCATAGTCGATCCAATCATCTCGTTCCCATCGCATCACTCCTGCCGCCACCGCAATACTCTCCGGAGCCTCGACAGCTGCACAGGCAATAACAGCTTCAAGACGTACACGCGGGTGGCTATCGTCGATGGCCGTTGCTAACAACTGAAGTGGGTTATCGAGTCTGGTATTCCAACGTCCCGCAATTCGTGCCGCAAAAGCTCGAGCATTGGGATTCACTGCTACTAACAGTTTCTCCAAAATTGGTTGATTCACTAATTCCAAAGTCGCACAAACACTGACTGCTTCGAACAGTTGCTGTTCATATGCGATATCGGAAACGTCCAATTGGTCCACCCACTTATTCAATTGCCGGGAGACCTGTTGAGTGTCTCGTACCGTCAAGGCTCGTTTGGCAAGGTATCGAGTGGTATGTTCTGGTGACGACAGGTGTTCGATGACCACATCCAGCGGGGCTTTCAACAAATCCACGGGGGTCGTCGTCTCACGCCTGGTTGATACTCGCCATATGCGACCGTGCGCTTTATCCCGATCGGGGTGTCGATAGGCATCATCCTGATGACAAGTAATCGGGTTGTACCAGTCCACAATATAAACCGCGCCATCCGGTCCCACCTTTACGTCTACCGGTCTAAAGTTGCGGTGCGAGGACGTCAACAGTGGAGCTTCCCAGTTGAGTTTGAATCCTGAGCCATTATCTTCCAGAGAGAACCGTTTGATACGGTTTTGCTTAAAATCACCGACGACGAAGTCACCCTGATATTCTTCCGGCAGGTGGCGTCCATCCAACAGGCCTATGCCACAGTAACCTCCGGGGTCACCAATTCGCCCTAGACGTCGCCGATGGTGAACAGGAATTTGACCGGGCGACAAAAAGGTTACTCCTCCGGCACCGTCCACACAGAAGATCTGCCCCCAACTATCAAATGCAACTCCCCAGGGATTCCCCGGTCCCATAAAATCATCCAGCAATGGATCTAGTTGCAGACAACGCGGTCGCAGCCTGTAAAATCCTGCCTGATACAATTCACTGTTACCCCAGGGAGTTTCGACGCGTGATTCACATCCATCTCCCTGGCCAAAATACAATTCCCCATCCGGACTCCAGACAAATGAATTGATGGTTTGATGCGAATCGCCATTTCCGAATCCGCCGAGCAAAACCTGCCGGCTGTCTGACTTCAAATCACCATCCGTATCTTTAAGAAACAGGATTTCGGTATTTTGGCCTACATAAATCCCCCCCTCTCCCCATTCAATGCCGGTGGGAATATTTAGACCTTCGGCAAAGACGGTTGAGCGGTCGGCCTGACCATCCCGGTTAGTATCTTCCAACACAATCACCTTGTCGTTGGGTACATCCCCGGGCCAGACGTGGGGATACGTAGTCGTCACCGTTACATACATCCGTCCACTCGGATCCCACCGAAGATTCAAGGGAGATGTAAGGCCATGTTCTTCCGAGGCAAACAGGGAGACTTCAAAACCCTCAGGAACTTCAAAAGAATCGAGCTCCGCCTGGATGTCCGCTCTGGAATCGCCATGAAGGATTTCCGGAGCAGGACGATTATGTCCGGGATCCGGCTCTCCACACGCAATCGCAAAGATTCTCTCTTCAGCCTGACCGACCAGAGGAATCAACTTTTTCCATTCATCACGAAATGGAATGTAATCATCACCACCTCGAGTGAACTCTCTTCTGGAATCATCTCCGTACAGAAGTTTCCAGTTCGCCGGTCGCCAATAGTCGTACCACAGCCTTTGCTTCTCCTGAATAGCCGACAATAGTGCCGACTGTATTTGCTTAGCTGGTTTCACTCCGAGTTGTCGTAGTATTTCATTGGAAACGTCAGCTAAACTTTCGGCTTTTACATGCAGTCCGTTTTGGGTCACCTCTGTTAATTCAGAATGGAACAAATCCACCGTCGCTGCATCAAATTCCTTTGCCAGTGACTGAATTACTTCAACGTACTCAGCAAGCGATGCATTATGCGTGGTGAGGTCCGGCAACGTCCGATTGTGTGGTTTTTCAAAGGCAATGGGAGTAATCAACACAATAGCGCGAGCCTGACTACGTAGGTCATTGAGCAATTCCCGATAAGCAGATTCAAACTCCTCGAGCGTCTCAACTCCATCCATCGATTCCATCTGTCCAAACTGAAGAATCGCCACGGTCATACCGACTCGCTGAAATTGTTCATTACGTTGACCGAAGCCATCCGGTCGCCAACGCTCTTTTACGGTCCCGAGACGATAAACCGTATCAGCTTCCCATGAAAGGTCTCGAAACCGAATCGATCTATCTGATGATACGAATCGTGATGTCAGACCATATTCAAGTTCGCCGGATCGCACAGCGTGTACCATATTGGCACCACCGAAAAAGGCGACCACATCCCCGTCCTGAAGCGACAACTGCACCTGATCCTGCTGGCCTTGCAGATTACTGAGTGTGAGCAAGAGCATCGCAATTAGTAACACTAACTGTCTCGGCATTATGGCAAACTTCCTTACTTTGGTGGAATCAACTGACCCTCCATTTTATGCTATCTCGACGAAAGTTTTCCCCCGGATAACCAAATTCGTTTTGGCGCATTTGCGGTTAGCTTGTTTTATAATAACACTCTATGAGAAACCTCATTTTCGCCATCACCGCCATCCATTGCGTATTACTGCCTTTAAGCGTACTCCATGCTGATGAAGACTTGGAATTCTTTGAAAAACGTATTCGCCCGGTGCTGGTTACGAAGTGTTATGAGTGCCACAGCAGTGTTTCGTCCGGTGTCAAAGGTGGGTTACTGCTGGACTCACGAATGTCGATTCGCAAAGGTGGCGAAAGTGGACCCGCTGTAGTTCCCGGCAAGGCAGAAGAAAGCTTGCTTTACTCTGCCTTGACGCACGAGTCCTTTGAGATGCCTCCGGAAGAAAAGCTATCTGACTCAATCATTGCTGACTTCAAAAAATGGATTAACGATGGAGCCGTTGACCCGCGAGACAAACCGCCTAATCCGTCCGAGTTGGCCACACAGATCTGGGAAGATGCCTTTCAAACGCGGAAGAAGCTCTGGAGTTTCCAACCACTCGCCTCCCCTCTGGTTCCGACGCACAAGGGCAATCGCTGGTCGGACCTACCGATTGATCGCTTCATCCTCTCCTCTCTTAAACATGAAAAACTCAGGCCTGCCGATCGAGCCGACAAATACACATTGGCCCGTCGCCTTAGCTTTACACTCACTGGTTTACCTCCATCACCCAAACTGCTCGAGACTTACGTTCGCGACAACACTGACGGTGCCTGGCCGCAACTCATCGATGCGTTACTGGAGTCACCTCACTTCGGTGAACGATTTGCACGGCATTGGATGGATGTCGTGCGTTACACGGATACTTATGGTTATGAGTGGGACATCCCGGCTAAGGGTGCCTGGCGTTACCGGGATTATTTAATTCGCGCATTCAACAGCGATGTCCCTTATAACCAAATGGTACGGGAACAAATCGCTGGTGACCTCTTACCATCCCCACGCTTCAATCCGGATTTGCAAATCATCGAATCCCACATTGGCCCCATGTTTTACCAACTGGGTGAGCATCGTCATGGAGACAGCAGCGAATTCGAGGGCATTCACCAGGAAATGCTCGACAACAAAATTGACGCATTTTCCAAAGCGTTTCAGGGACTTACGATCGCCTGTGCCCGTTGCCATGACCATAAGATCGACCCGATTTCACAAGCGGAATACTATGCACTTGCCGGCACTTTCATGAGTTCACGTTGGATTAGCCGGACGATTGACATGCCTGATCGTGATGCAGAGATCAGGACCAGGCTACAACAGGCAAAGAATACACTACAACGGGCGATCGCCGACGTATGGCAAACCGACCTGGAAAACAACATCAGCGTCGCAGCTCTGGACAAACTCCAGCCTCCACAAGCGTTACCTGTCGGTGACATCAATCACCCGTGGAACGAAATCCACAAGTTCGACGGTGAAGAATTACAGGCAAAATGGCTGGAACTCCTGAACAACCACAAAACCAGTGACGCCAGAGCCAAACAAAACAACGAGACCCATTTTCGCTTAATCGCAGACTTCAGTCAGGGGCCTGTCGAGGGGTGGTTTACCGACGGACAAGGCATCGAATATCTGACCAGGCCAGGAGCATTTACTCTACAACAGGGTGACCAGTTTATTAACGCTTTGATGCTGCCGGGCATCGCGACATCCAATTTATCGACGAAGTTAAACGGTGCTTTGCGAAGTCCTTTGGCGAGCAACATTGATGGTTTTTTCTTGCATGCTTTGGCGGCTGGCGGAGATTTTGCGGCACACCGCACAGTAATTGACAACGCTTTCCTGTGCGAAAAACAATCGTTTTATTCCAACGATCGTTATCAGTGGAAAGTCGTCAATCTCCACAAAGGAGAACCAAAGCGAAGAACCTATGCTGAATGGGCGACCAAATCGAGCAATCCAAACTTCCCTCCCCGATGGGGGCTCGCAAGAGAGATTAATGAAGAGGTGGAGAAGTCACCTCATAGTTGGTTCTCTGTCAGCAAAGTCTACTATTCCCAAGGGCCAACAGCGCCTCAAAAACGATTAACCGCCTTTATTGAGTTACTCGAATCGGGAAGTCCCAAATCAAAACAGGAAGCAGCGGCGTTATATCAGAAATGGCTTAGTTCTATGGTAGACGCCTGGAGCGAGGGCACAGCCACGAATGACCAGATCATGGTTTTGAATAACTTGTTGCAGACGCCCTGGATAACGAAATCAGCGTCTCACGAACTACTAAAACCTCTGATAGAAAAGTGCCGCGAACTGGAACGAGCACTACATTCCCCCCGCACCGTGAACAGCATGGCAGATCATGATCCAGGTGAAGACTACAAACTAAATATCCGGGGAAGTTATTACGAATTAGGGGACCCGGTTCGACGCGGATACTTGAGATTATTTAACAGGGAAGCCGATGAAACCTCAGTCTTTGCTTCCCAACAGAGTGGCAGACTCGAGTTGGCCAATGCGGTCGCTTCAGCAGATAATCCACTCACGGCACGCGTTTATGTAAACCGGGTTTGGCAATGGCTGTTCGGCGCGGGCATTGTCGATACCCCAAGTAACTTCGGGAAGCTCGGCAGCCGACCATCCCACCCTGAACTACTTGATTGGCTCGCCGCTGAGTTTATCGAGAACGGCTGGTCCACCAAGACGTTAATTCGTGAGATTCTCCGGACTGAAACCTGGCAACAGTCCGGGCAAGCAGATCCCGCAGCGATTGCAACCGACCCCACCAACCGGCTTCTCCACCATTTTCCGACCCGCCGTCTGGAGGCTGAGGCCATTGGCGATGCCATGTTGGCAAGTTCCGGGACTCTAAACTCCTCACTTTTTGGTGCTCCCCATAACCCGTTCAGGACAGCGGAAGATGAGATGAAACGATTGTTTAGTGGTCCGATCGACGGTAATCGCCGCCGCATGATTTACACAAAAGTCACCATTATGGAACCGGCAAAGTTTCTTGCTACGTTTAATACACCCGATCCTAAGATCCCAACCGGCCTGCGTGACATAACCAACACTCCCGCTCAGGCCCTGACCTTACTTAACCATCCGTTTGTCGTTGAAGTCGCCAGCCAATGGGGGCAAAGAATCCTCTCGACAGACGATTCTGAACCTCGCAGTCGACTGGAAAGGATGTTGACGACGGCCTATGCTCGTGAAATCTCGGCTGATGAATTAGGCCGCTGGGAGGAGACGTTATTTAAACTTTCGGATTTACGTAACACGGATCCCAATGACATAATGAACGATCAACAACTGTGGGCCGATATCGCTCACACGATTTTCAACTCAAAAGAGTTTATCTACCTGCGATAAACGGCAGGAAACACCTCCCATGCACTCAGTCAATCGACGACAACTCCTACACAACGCTTCTATCGGCTTCGGCATGATGGCGTTTTCGTCATTGGCAAATCGAACAAGCTATGCACAACCACTGGCACATTATCCGGCCAGAGCCAAACATGTCATACTCTGTTTTATGGACGGTGGCCCCAGCCATGTAGACACGCTGGACCCCAAACCTGAACTTGCTCGTCAGGAAGGGAAAGCAATCGGTACTGAGAATGTATCGATCCTCTCGCAGAGCGCCGCGTCACGAGTCTGGTTAGGCGCCCGCTGGAAATTCCGCCAGCGTGGAGAAAGCGGACTGCCGGTCAGCGATTTACTACCCAACATTGCTTCGGTGGCGGACGACCTGTGCGTCGTTCGTTCTTTGGTGGGGAAACAACCCTTACACGGTCAACAGGCGTTGTTGATGCATACCGGCCGCGAGACAGGACGGGCACCGAGTTGGGGAAGCTGGGTGTCCTATGGATTGGGTTCAGACAATGAAAACCTGCCCAGCTATGTTCTGCTGAACAACGACTGGATACCCAACGGAGGTTACGAGAATTTCGCCAGCTCGTTCCTGCCGGCGAACCATGCAGCGATGATGTTACGTGCCAAAGGGACGCCTGTCGACAACATCGTTGCCAGTGACAATCGCTCCATTCAACAGGCCAAGCTGCAATTACTTGCTGACCAGGACAAACAGTTCGGAACTAATGCCAGTTCGAGTGACGCCATCAATGCAGCAATTAAGAATTACGAAAAAGCGTTTTTAATGCAGGCGTCGATTCCCGGGATTGCTGATTTAAGTGATGAGCCCGAGCATATCCACAAGCTTTATGGAACCGACAGTCAAAACGATTTCAAGAAGTACTACGCGACTCAGTGCTTACGGGCCCGGAGATTAGTCGAGCAAGGTGTTCGCTTCATTGAAATTACCTGTCCCCTTACCCATGTCAACAATTCCCCCTGGGATCAACACGGGAAGCTCGTCGACCACCACAACGAAAATGCCATGATCACGGATCAGGCGGTCGCCGGTCTGATCAAAGATTTGAAGCAACGTGGACTGCTCGATGAAACGATTGTCATCTGGGCTGGTGAAATGGGACGAACTCCACATACGCCACGGATTCACGAAGACGTTGGTCGCGATCATCACGTCAACGGATACTCTATCTTTTTGGCCGGTGGTGGCTTCAAAGGGGGCTCCGCATTTGGAACCACTGATGAATTTGGCAACAGCGTTGCTGAAAACCCGCTGTTGATTCAAGACATCCACGCCACCGTCTTCCATCAACTCGGCCTCGACCATGAACGACTAACGTTTCGGTTTGGCGGCCGCGATGTAAGCCTGACAGATGTACACGGGCACGTCGTACACGACTTAATAAGCTAGTCGAACTTATCTAAAGGGAAGATCGGGCGACTTAGTTGGTTCCAGGGAAGGCGATTTACACCTGACATTGTCATGCCGTCGGTGTCGGCCCGGATTATTGTTGGTTGGAACTGGCTGTAATATTGAAAGTTACTTGCTGTCTTTAACACTGCCATTTTTGCGGTCGATACATCCACACCAAACTGCTCATAACAAATCGGGTGATTGCCACCGATTCCCTCGGTTTCGGTCACGGCTAATAACACATTCCGGCATCGCAGCAATACTGCCCGACCGGCGTCATAGGAATCATTTCCGATCACGTCTACGCGAATGCGGCCTCCACCCGTTCCAGCAACCACACAGTCCACCTCTGCCGGACTGCTAAACACGCTATCCTGCTTACCGCCAACAGAAACTGACAAACTGGCACCTGGTCCCGCCTCCAATGCCTCGGCAACCACGCCCGGATCCACCATCGGTACGAGACAATCCTGCTCGATCGGATTTTCCAGCAGGAGTTTTAGCAGAATCGTACTGTCACCCGGTGCTCCACCAAAGACTGAGTCTCCGGTATCTGAAAGCACGACAAACCCTTCGGTTTCGATTGCCTGAGTCACTGCTATTGCAGGCGAAACACTCGTTTGCTGCATAAATCGCTGCCGATTCTCCCAGGCAAACTCGGCCAATTGATTCGCCGTTTTTCTGGCAAGTTGTTGATCAGCATCAGCAACCACGATAACAGCCCAACCGGCTTCTGAAATATCCAGCCAGGGTTGCATCGGGCAGGGGCTAATGGAGAGTACACCTTCTGATTGTTCCAGCTGACGAGCCAATTCAAACCATTCACGCATCGGTCCGGCCGGTGTGGTCAGGAATTGTTCCTGATGCGTAAGCATTGGTATTTTCTGAAGCACGGAAACCGGTTCGGCTTCCCGACGCAACGTCTGCACCAGCAGCTGACCTGCCTGATAGCCTGTGTCATAGGGATCATGTGGCTGAGTTCTATGTGCCACGATGGCATCAGCATGATCGACCATTTTTTGAGTGACATTGGCGTGATGATCGAGGGCCACAACAATGGGTTTATCTGCCCCAATAATAGCACGGCACTGTTCGATTAGATTCCCCTCGCAATCATCGAGATGCACGGCCTGCGCTGCCCCGTGTAAATCAAGAAAGAGTCCATCGAGATTTTCATGACCGCTGAGTCCATCGGTTATCTTCCCGACAAAGAACTGGTGAGTAGCCTCTGTTATTTTCCCGCTTGCACCTGCCCAGCCTCGAATCAACGGAATCGGTTCCCACGAAAACCCGGCATCTCTACAAGCATCAAATAGCCCGGCGATCGGTCCTGACGAAATCCCGGATTCCAGAAAATCTTCACCTTCAAACATTCCAAACTTCTGAAACGTTGAAATCGTTGTCAGCGTCGAGCTGAAAGAGTTGGTTTCCTGGCCGTATTTTGCTAATGCAATTCGCAATGAAAAACGCCTGGTTAAGTGAGTTCTTTGATGACCGATCCACGCGGGAGAATTGGGATCGGGCGTCCCGATTGATCGGGGACGGCAATCCGAGAGGCGTCCAGGCCCAGATGATTATAAAGAGTAGCAAGGAAATCTCCGGGGGAGACACGACGTTCCACAGGATCTTCACCACGCGGATCTGTTGCGCCAATAATCTGTCCGGTTGCAATTCCACCACCGGCAAACAGCATGGTATTGGCTCGAGGCCAATGATCACGCCCCGGTTGAACCGTTCCTTTTTCACCACTTGCAACACCACCACCGCTACTGGCTACATGTGAGATACGTGGCGTTCGACCAAATTCACCGGCCACGACCACCAACACCCGGCGATCCAGGCCGCGGTCGTAGATATCCTCGATCAAAGCTGAAACTGCCTGATCGAACGATGGCATTCTGAAATCCAATGCATCAAAGACGTGATGGTTCACTGCATGGTCATCCCAATTGGCCACACGACCACAAAGAGGACCGTCAAGTTCGGTGGTAACGATTTCAACTCCTGCTTCCACCAATCGGCGAGCCATCAGTAGTTGCTGACCCCACTGATGATTTCCGTATCGCTGCCGGACGGATTCTTTCTCTTTGGAAAGATCAAAGGCTGCCTGAGCTTTCGGGCTGGTTAGCAGGTTGAGTGCCTGTCGATCGAAGTCATCCACCGCATCCATAAGTCCCGTTTGGTCAATCTCAGCTTTCACTCGATCGAGTCCCGCTTTCAAATCCAGTCGTTTACGGAATCTCAGGGCCTTACTTTCATCACCAAGACCAATATTTGGAACCTGAAAATCTGGTGCGCTGGGATCACCCACTACTTTAAAGGGATCGTACGAAGGTCCCAGATAGGTCGCTCCGGCGATGGTGAAGGAATCGTAGCGGTCCACAGGATTGACCGTTACATAATTGGGGATATCCCGCTTGGGATTATGCCGCAGGTAATTTGCAATCGACATCCAATCCGGTAGTACTGGAAGCGTTTTATCTTTGGCATCCGGATCTCCGGCAAGGACCTGTAGCGAGCCAGCAGGGTGCCCACCACCGGTATGGGCAACGCTTCGCAAGAGTGTGTATTTATCCGCACAGGTGGATAACCTCGGTAACAATTCGGTTAATCGAATCCCCGGGACATTGGTATCAATCGGTGAGTACGGTCCACGAAATTCCGAAGGAGCATCCGGCTTCGGGTCCCAGGTATCCAGATGACTACAACCACCTCGCTGCCAAACAAGGATAATCGCGGTTTGCTCACCATGCCGATTTTTAGAAACCGGAATTCCCGCACCGGGTCTGGCAACCAAATCTGTCGCTGACGCGCGTGCCTGAAACAACTGCGAGAGGCTTAACCCTCCGAAGCCATACATACCGAATTTGAGCAGTTCTCGACGTCGCATATCAGTTTCCCATGAATATTACTTTTCTATGAATATCTTAGCATATGCCACCATGGCAACATCAATCTTTTACAATCAGTAGTGTTCAGTATCCACGAACAAAGAAATGGAGTTTCCCGATGGGCGATTCGCACAATACTAACAGGCGTGATATTTTACGAGCCATGGCTAGTTTCGGAGCGGCTTCGCTGCTCCCCGGTGTTGTCCCGGGGCCTCAACCCGTCTTCGCCGACAAGGGTCAGTTCAGTCCGAGACAAAGTCAGCTCATCCAACAGGAAAATTCCAAATCAGGTACTCGCGAGTGGTTATTAACCAAAACAGAGGTCGACCCGGACACTAAATATCGCTGCCCTGGAATCGAAGGTTACGCTTCGAAGGCGAGTGTGACAGCGGGTGAATCACTAACGCTGCATGTGTCCTGCAACCCGGCATCTAAATTCACCGTCGATCTATATCGTTCCGGCTATTACGGCGGAAGTGGAGGTCGCAAGATCGCTCACCTTGGCACTTTTGAAGGCAAGATTCAAGACGATCCTGAAATCGGTAAAAACCGGCTGCGTGAATGCCAGTGGGATGCCTGTCACGAGTTAACGATTCAGGACGATTGGGTAAGTGGAGTGTATCTATGCAAACTCACTTCACTGGAAACTCAAATGCAAAGTTACATTACGTTCATCGTTAAGGACGATCGCAAAGTAGACTTTCTATTCCAGTGTTCGGACAACACCTGGCACGCTTACAATCGCTGGCCAAGTCAGTACTCCTTGTATGACCATGAAGAAACGGTTTGGTATTGGGGAGCCGGCGTCGACGTCAGTTACGACCGTCCCTATGGAAAATACTGCCAAATATTTGATGCTCCTTTAACTACCGGGTCTGGTGAATGGTTTTGTTGGGAACTACCGATTGCTTACTGGATGGAATCAAAAGGGTACGACGTCAGTTACTGCTCGAACATAGATACGCATGCTGACGGCGAGGCATTGATGCGTGCCGGTTCTCTGATCTCTGTGGGCCATGACGAGTATTATTCAATGGAGATGTTTAATAATGTCCGCGCCGCAATCCGTGGCGGCTTAAATGTAGCCTTCCTTTCAGGCAACACTTGCTGTGGCTTGCTGGAAATCAAACCCTCAAGTGACGGTCGCCCTAACCGCATCATTTCCCGCGTCGATCGCTTTGGCCCTCGTGACATGATCGGCGACAATCTCTTCCATTCGATGAAGACTCTACCTCGCACTGCTCCCAACGAAGCTGATTTGATTGGAGCGCGAAGTACGGGGCCTGTCGTGGGTGGAGCCGACTACATCTGCCACGATCCGGAGCACTGGATTTTCAAAAATTCCGGCATGAAAAAAGGTGACGGAATCCCCGGCTTGGTGGGCTGGGAATGGCACGGAGATCCTGCCGACATCCCGGGGCTGAAAATCGTTGCGCAGGGTACGACCAATAGCGGTGCGGGGATGGGAACTTACACTTCCACGATCTATCCCGGACCAAAAGGGAATTTAGTTTTTAATGCGTCCACCTGTTGGTGGGGCGATGGATTGAGCGAACCGCCCGGCTATGTTCGCCCTTCGGCTCATGGTGCCTCACCGCAAGGTCCGGATAAGCGAGTCCAAATCATCACTCAAAATTTGCTCGACCGCCTCAAGTCCACTTAACTGACTGCGGATTATTCCAGCTCCGTCCAGACACTTCCATAAGCGTCAATTTCGGAAAAGTACTCGAGAAGCTCACCGTAGAACGCATGATTCCCCAGAGTCGCGCTGTCGCCTATCACAATCAGTTTTCGCCGGGCACGTGTCAAAGCGACGTTCATCCGCCGGGTATCTCCCAGAAATCCGATTTCCCCTGAGCGATTACTTCGCACGCAGGAAATGATGACCGCTTCTTTTTCCCTTCCCTGAAATCCGTCCACCGTATCGACTTCCAATCCATCGACGTCACACATGGAACGAATCAGCCTGGCCTGGCCGGCATAAGGTGAGATAACAGCAATTTCTTCGGCGGGCACATTAGCCTGGACGAGCTGTGACACCTTCTTTACGACCAACTCTGCTTCGGATGAATTGCAGCGACTTTCACTCCCTGCCTCACTCTCTTCATCCCAATCAGCACCAGCCGTATCGATGAACTCAACAGGTGATTGTGTTAGGTAATTTTCCACGACTCCGTCCAACTCTGAAAGCAAATGTTTGGCATTAGTAGAATCTGCAACCAGTATTCCTTCGTAGAACCGGTTCGATGAGAATGCCATGATTTGCTCATGCATACGATATTGAGTTTCCAGTCGAGTCGTCACCAATTCACCAAATTTATCAACAACTCGTTCCAGCATACTCGTGGCGAACCCTGCCCTGGCTGCCTGCTGGGAAATCACGGTCGGCGGCAATTGGCAATGATCGCCAGCCAGAACTAGTTTGTCTGCAAATTGCAGCGGCACCCAGCACGCAGGTTCAGTACATTGACAGGCTTCATCAACCACCGCCATATCGAAACGACGATCTGTCAGCATTTGAGTGTTGAGCGAATTCGTACCACAAACAACATCCGCCCGATCTAACACCCAATCCACGAGCGTTTTTTCCAGTAACCGCGCATCCTGCTGTAGCCGCTTTCCCTCTTTATACATTTCCTGCTTTGCGCCACGCGGCGGTTGACTGCGAGTATATTTCCCAGCTTTGCGGAAAAACTGTTCAGCTTCGCGACGCATATCCTTCACAATCTCCATCGTCTCATCGCGGGATACCTGAGCATCTAATGTGTGCTGTATTAATCGACGATCCACTCTAGCCGGATGTCCCAACCTCACGACTTTGACACCACACGCCACCAACTTCACTAGCAAATTATCCACAGCAGTGTTGCTGGGGGCGGTCGCCAGGATTTTCTGGCCCGTTTCAATGGCCGCTTTAATTAAGGCTACAACCGTCGTTGTCTTCCCTGTCCCCGGCGGGCCGTGAATCACCGCCAGGTCTTCGGCAGACAGTGCCATTTCCACAGCCCGGGCTTGAGATGGATTGAGAATGCCGCTTTCATATGATTGCGGATGGAATTTTGGAATACGATCATTCAGTAACACATCTCTTAATCTTGCAAATCGTCCTGTACTGTCCTTGAGATGCGTCAGGACTTCTGTTTGTCGTTTACGTGTCACTTCGTCTGGCTGAACATCAACCCGCAGACGTGCTCCTTCTGGAATAAAAGGGAGTGCAATCTGCAAAGATCGACGATTGCGAGCTGTTACAATTCCCCGGGCGATTTCAACTTCGGCTGCATTACTGGTCACTGTGACCGGCGTCCCAACCCGAAACCTGTTCGAAGGCAAACCGATTTCGCGGTTTCGTTTAATCAGCGTGGCGAGCGTTGCTCCGGCGAGCCCCGGACGGCTCTCACGAACCACCATATCTAAAAGTGTTTCACCCGTGCGTTCTGCATTTCCACCGCCAGCATCGCGCCGTCTTTGTTCAAGCTGTCTGGCCTGCGCAGCAGACTCTGCATCAATCCATTCAAGAAGTTGAACTACGTAGTCCTGCATTTTTAATTCATCTCGCTTCAGAACTACTTTTGAATTTCTTCAAAGGAGCGTTCAATCCATGGCCACATTAATTCCGGATAGAACTTATGACCTGCATCTCCCCATCGATATGAGAAATGACCAGCAACGCCTGTCTTTTGATATACTTTCTGCACTCGTTGCATTGCATTTTCGACATCCGGAAGGTGGTGCAACGAGTCCTGTTTACCATGAACTGCGATGAGGTACCTGGGAGCAATCAGTGCACCGATATCCGACAGGTCACCCAATTCACTTTGTACTCGTGGGATCAGACAGCAATCACAGTGAAACACAAACCCCGTGGAACTGGTATAGGAAGTGAACGAACAGCTCGGTGCGGCCACCGTGATACGACGATCTAACGCGGCCATATAAACGGTGAGGACTCCTCCTCCTGAATTACCAGTAAACAGAATTCGACGTCGGTCAATATTCTCCAGCGTAGCGAACGCCCAATCCAGAATGCGTTGACAATCCCAAACGCGTTCTCCGATCGCTGTTCTTCCCGCCAATAAGCAATGAACCAATTGAGCCCGACATGGCTGATCCCCGTGTCGTCCTTTAGGATCAGCAATCGAAGCGACCGTCGCCAACCCGCGCACGGCCGGCACAATCGTCACATAGCCTCGTTTCACCGCCTCCAATCCTGGTGTCGCCTTTCGTGCATCAGCTTTTTCTTTCTCGTCTTCACTATGGAAGATACCGGCGTAATTATTCCAGCTATTGCCACCATGTCCCTGAGCACAGATCGCCAGCGGTCGGGGCGATACTTGATAGTCATCGGGTTTGAGAACCCAGAAAGGAATTTGAATTCCTGGTTCTGTTTCAATCACATGTAATTGTCGAGTAAAACCGTTTTCTTTTTTGGCAACAGACATACCAACGGTTACCTGATGCCCCCGACAATCCTCGGCTATCTGTGCTAATCCAAGCAGCTCCTCCAACTTGGAGCGAGCTTGACGTTGCCAGCGAGTCCAACGCCCTGGCGAGACTTTATCAGAGTTCAGAGGAGCACGATCAGGGCGATGGATCCGGCGAAGATACTCGCTATCCCTGTCATTGAATTTAACAAAGGGAGGAGTCTGAGCGATTGCTAATTGGCTCAACAATAGCAAGACCATCAATGAATAGCGTGACACAACCGCGACCTTTCACAAAAGTTTTGCGAGCGGAGTCTAGTCATAACTTTTGATCTTATGCACTGACTCGAGTTGCTCGTCGCTGCCGGCGTGCCCATGCAAATGATACGAGGCGATCTTCAGCTTCATCCCAAAGCTTTAATCGCAGGCACTTATAAACGTCCCACGGCATAAGTGACGTAACGCCGGGGTTATGAAGTTCTTTGATGGCTGCCATCGCCTTGGGAAGTTTATAGAACGGAATCTTATGGTTTAGGTGATGAACATGGTGATAGCCAATGTTGGCTGTGAACCAGTGAAGAATGGGATTCATTTTAATAAAGCTGGAAGATTTCAACGCTGCGTTGACGTAGGTCCAGTCTTTACCCATTTTCAGCATCACATCGGGATAGTTGTGCTGTGCGTAGAAGAGATACGATCCGGTCGCTCCCGCAATAATCATGGGGACACAGGTAACAAATACAATCCCCATCGGGTCGGCAAAGGCAAGTGCCACGATTAACCCTGCGTGCACCAGCAGGGAGCAAATTGCATCCCAATGTCGTTTCGGGTTTAGAAACAGGGGTCGCACGGTCATCCCGATAAAGAACACCGTCAGGTAACCAGCACCAATGGTTAAAGGGTGACGTGAAAATTTATACTTCAGCCGCTGGCCAAAGGATGCTGAGGCGTATGCATCGGTGGTCATGACAGGGTAAGAACCGATCGACGCGCCGAAAAGTTTTGCGTTGTTTTTATGGTGATGGTCGTGGGATCTCCGCCAAACACTTGGCGGACTCAGCGTGACACAGCCAAAAAGGAACATGAAGTATCGCACCAGTTTACTTTTGGCTAGTAAGGCGCCATGCTGGTAGTCGTGGTAGATAACGAACAGACGTACGTGAACCAAACCCAATAGACAGCTACATCCCAATCGCAACCACCAGGCATCCACTAAAATCGTTGCCACGATGCAGCAAATCCAGACAAGAGCAGTCGACACCATACACCACCAACTGACCCACGGGGTCTCGGTAGCGAATCGCTTGGAGTCAATCAGTATTTCTCTTGCTGACCGCACGTATTAATTCCGAAGACTGAAAACTATAGATAAGCTTGTATGAGCGAGCGACGTCCAGACTACTGTCTGTAACCACACCCATCGCAATCTACCATACTCTAAGATAAGTGAAGAATAAACAATAGCGCAGAAGCCAATTAAATCCGTATCTTGTAAAGTATATATATACAACTTTTTGAAAACAGCCGAGTCCCTCCCCTATTTAACAGCTCAATTCATCTACGAGTAGATGTTAAAAAAATGCCATATCACCATCGTTTCCGCCTTCCCTTATCCACTCTCGCATGCTTCCTGGCGTTCTCTGCTATCGCCCTGTCCCGTGAATGCAGACTCATGTGGGTTTTGGTACGGCCAACTGCATACTTAACGGCAGCGTCGTCGTCTCAGCCTACGACAGTTCGCTTCAATCGATCAATGCCGATGGTGAGTTTGAAGTCATCGGGCATTCCGCCGAAGTTCGTTTTTTCCATCAGCTTTTACCGATCAATTCGCAAAAAGGTTTGATATTAGGATGAGCAAATATGGAAACCGGAAAGAGACTGAAGCCGGATTTTTTAGAGCTTAAAACCCTCAAAACGAGTGAATAACATAGTTTTGCGTTTTTTCACCCCCTCATAGGTGGTGCTTTAGAACGAATCAACATTGAGAAGTCCAGCACCGATATTTAAAATAGAAGAAGTAAAGATTAGAAGATAGATACAGAGGTTTTCATGTTACGGATTTTCGCGAAAGATCAATCTAAGCAATCTACCAACAAATACTGTGACGGTGTCAGCCGCCGAAGTTTTGTGCAGCTGGGTGTTGCGGGTATGGCTTCCCTCGGACTGGGCGACGTACTGCGTGCTAAAGCAGCTAGTAAAGCTAATCAAAGTAAATCAGATGTTTCGACAATTCTGATTTGGCTTGACGGCGGACCTGGGCATATGGACATGTATGACATGAAACCTGATGCTCCGGTTGAATTCCGTGGAATCTGGAATCCGATCAAATCGAAAGTTCCTGGATTTGATGTTACAGAACTGTATCCCAAACAGGCTCAGCACACCGACAAGTTTTCCATCGTCCGATCATTGCACCACGGAACAGGAGATCATTTCGCTGGCGCCCATCGCATGTTAACCACCAAGGAAATGGGAGTCAGCGGCGGAGATACGATTGGCAAGTTTCCTGGAATCGGTGCGATCGTAGCTCAGCAACGCGAAGGAATTCAACGTGACATTCCTCCGTACTTTGCCGTACCAACTGCCTCGAGCGTCGGCCGCGTTCCCGGATATTTTGGCGGGAAGTTTCTGGGAGTGCAGTACGATCCATTTCGAACTGGTGGTGATCCGAACAAAGACAACTTCAAAGTACAAAACCTCGTTCTTCCAAGTGGAATCACGGTCGACCGCCTCGAAGATCGTTCTCAACTTCGGGGTGAACTCGATAACATCGCCCGTAACGTTGAATCCAAGGGAACGTTTGATGCCCTGGACCAATTTGACCAACAGGCATTTAGTTTTGTAACGGGTGAAAATGCTCGACAGGCATTTGACATCAACACAGAAGACGACGCTCTGAGGGAAAAATACGGTCGCAACAACTGGGGGCAAAGTACATTGCTCGCGCGACGACTCGTGGAAGCCGGAGCATCCTTCGTCACGGTACAATTCAGCGGTTGGGATCACCACTGGAATCTTCAGGGGGGTTATGAAACCTTGTTGCCACGTGTTGATGCCGCAGTCGCTTCGCTTTTTGAAGATCTGGATCAGCGTGGTTTACTTGAAACCACCGTGGTAATGCTTTGCGGGGAATTCAGTCGCACACCACGTATGAATGACGGCGGAAACGGCGGACCACCACTAAGTAAAGGAACACCTGGTCGAGACCACTGGGGTAGCTCTATGTTCTGTCTGATGGGAGGCGGCGGAATCCGCGGAGGCCAGTTGATCGGTTCCACAACCGAAAAAGGTGAAGCCCCTAAAGACCGTCCGGTTAAGCCAACCAACGTCCACGCGACTGTTTATGAATGTATGGGAATCGATCCAACACTTCATATCCTCGATAATGCCGGTCGCCCCACGCCAGTCCTTGAAGATCCAACGCCAATTCACGAGCTTCTCTAATGTTGACCGTCTTTAATCAAAACCCTCAGGCAAATCGTCGTAAACTTCTACAAGCCGCTGGTGCCGGCCTATTGGGAGTGAATCTTCCGAATGTGTTGGCGGCCGAGGAAAACCAATTATCGAATGGCCCAAGCCCCACGGCTAAAAATGTAATCTTCATGCATCTGTTTGGCGGGCCAAGTCAACTGGAAACGTTCGATATGAAGCCGGATGCTCCGGACGATATTCGGGGACCGTTTAAGCCCACGCCATGTAAAACCGACGGCTTGCTGGTTTGCGAACACCTACCAAATATCGCTGCGATCACAGACAAAATCACCGTCGTTAAAACCATGACCCATGATTTCAATGACCACAGTGGAGCGGGGCATTACGTACAAACCGGGCACCGCTGGCACATTCCGATTGGCGGTGGTTTCAGTGTGACACCACAGGATTGGCCCGCTATCGGCAGTGTCGCAAAATATTTTGATCAGCGGCGCGGGTTAATCAATGAAGCCCCCACCTATGCCGTCCTACCGAACGCACTGGGAAGCCTGCAACAGAAGGGCGAATATATCCGTCCGGGTGAAACAGCAGGCTGGCTCGGCGGCGGTTACGCCCCGGTAGTTACTTCCATTCAAAAAAAGAATGAAACCGACAACCCATTTTGGCGGGACTGCAGCGACGAAGAATTGAAATTCAGCATTCGCGGTCTTACTCCGCAGGATGGCATGACAGTCGGGCGTTTTACTTCACGAGCTCAATTGCTGGATAATATCAATCGTCAACAGCAGCGTCTGCGTGAAATTGATCGTTCTCAAGTCTTCGATCGATATCGTTCACGTGCACTGGAGCTGGTGTTATCGGACAAAGCGAGGATCGCTTTCGATGTCACCAAGGAGTCAGCAGCCACGCGTGATACTTACGGGCGGCACTTATACGGTCAATCAGCACTCGTCGCCAGACGACTCATTGAAGCAGGCACGCGATTCGTAACCGTCCAGTACGATTGCGTGGATGGCTACAGCTGGGATTCTCATCGCAACAGTGATGACGTCAAGGAACACCTGTTACCAACGTTTGACCAGGCCTTTGCTGCCTTAGTCAACGATCTTGAACAGCGTGGCCTGCTCGAAGATACGCTGGTTGTCGCCATGGGAGAAATGGGACGTACACCAAAAGCGAATAGCACCTGGGGACGTAATCACTGGAGTACACTGTTCCCGGCAGTACTGACAGGAGGCGGAATGAAACGCGGGTTTGTCTACGGAGAAACCGACAAACATGCAGAATACGCAACGGCCCATCCGGTCAGCCCTGAAGATATGGCAGCAACCATCTTTACCGCTCTGGGAATCAATCCAAGCTGGCAAATCCAGGACGCCATCGGGCGCCCCCACCAGCTCACAACGGGTAATCCGGTGACCGATTTGTTTATATAATTCAGACAATCACTTTTTTCTCCTGTCTGAACTGTAAACGTCATGCAACGCCACATTCTCGCTTTGATTTTCCTCGTCGTGCTGTTGGGAATTACTCCCAACTCCGCCCTTGCCGAAGAGTCGCTACCCAACATTATTCTCTTAATGGGGGATGACCACGGCTGGGATGAAACCGGCTACAACGGGCACCCGCATCTTAAAACGCCGGTACTAGACGAAATGGCAGCTCAGGGTTTACGTCTCGATCGTTTCTACTCGGCACATTCCAGCTGTAGCCCGACGCGCGGCAGCGTCATGACCGGTCGTCACCCCAACCGGTATGGAACGTTCACTCCTAATCGCTCCATTCGCCCCGAAGAAATCACGATTGCTCAACTTTTAAAACAACGCGGATACGTTTGCGGCCACTTTGGGAAATGGCATTTGGGCCCTGTTAAATCGGACTCGCCCACCAGTCCGGGCAATCTGGGGTTCGATCAATGGCTGTCGCATGACAACTTCTTTGAACTTAATCCGGTCCTCTCAAAAAATGGCGGCACTCCCAAAGCCATCTCCGGCGAAAGCTCAGAAATCATCGTCGCTGCAGCCAACAGATTTATCGCCAGGGCTAAACGACAGGGCAAACCATTTTTCGTGGTTATTTGGTTCGGTTCACCACACGAACCTTATAGTGGTCTGCCGGAGGATCTGAAACGTTACGACGATGTACCGGAGCTATACAACGATAAGACATTCCGCTTGACCTCCAATGAAACCGGGCGTCCAACCACTCGGCCACTAGGTGACATCTTACGTGAACGATTTGCCGAAATAACGGCCATGGACCGTTCGATCGGTACGCTGCGGGATTACTTAGAGGCTAAGAACCTCCGTACCAATACGTTGTTATGGTATTGCGGTGACAATGGAACGCCCGGCGATGGCATCATCACTTCTCCTTTTCGAGGGCATAAAGGACAGGTCTATGATGGGGGCATCCGAGTGCCCGGAGTCATCGAATGGCCGGCAGGTATCACCAAAGCTCAGATTAGTCAGGTCAACTCAGTAACGAGTGACATACTCCCAACGCTCTGTGAATTAACCCAAACCGCATTGCCCAACCGTCCACTCGATGGCATTTCATTAACGAGACTCTGGGACGGAACGCTTACCCAACGACCGACACCGATTTATTTCTGGCAATTCAACACAAATGCAGACCAGCAACGCGAACCATGGATTCAACAGCAACTCCAGATTGGAACGACGCCGCTGGTTAAGATGATGGGTGACATCTACACTCGTAATTTCATCAACCATCAGCACCCAAACATTGTTGAGTCAGATTTCACCGGCGACCGCGTCGTGTTATTACAGAATTACAAACTGGTCATCACCGGCAATGGTGACAAACAGAAAACCGAATTATTTCGAGTACCCGATGACGTCGCGGAAGAGGAAAATATTGCCAGGGAACAAACAGACGTCGTCCAAAGCATGTCAACAAAGCTCTTACGGTGGCAACAATCTGTTCTCAAAAGCCTGAGCGGTCAGGATTATCGATAAGGCATCTAACCTAAATCAGGAGTAAACACGGACCATGATTAAATGTGGAGTTATCGGTCTCGGGCGTTTTGGACGACTACATGCACTGACCTTACGGGCATTGGAAAACGTTGAATTAGTTGCCCTGGTCGCTCGCCGACAGGAGAGTGTCGATGCATTGACTGCAGAACTACCGGAAGTTCGCGGATACATTGACGTTGAGACGGCCATCGCTGAGTCGGGTGCGACGGCCTGGATCGTCGCCTGCACGACCAGTGAACACGTGTTGGTGACTCGTAAACTTCTTGCAACCGGACATTCAGTCCTACTTGAGAAACCAATTTCTGATGATCTGCAGGACGCCGAATCATTAGCCGATTTAGTGAATGATGATTCGTCCAATCTAATGCTGGGTCATATCCTTTTATTCAACAGCGAATTTAAGTCTTTACGACAAGAAGCAATGAACAGAGGGGCACTCACCCATCTGGATGCAGTCCGCCATAGACCGGCCTCGATCGTCAGGGATTTCGCTGGTGAGAACCCACTCCATGCAGCAATGGTCCATGACCTCTATTGCGCACAGGCATTAACCAATGCCGAAGAACCGCGAAATTTCAGCTGTCAGTATCACCTCACTCCAGATGGGCAAATCGATCTGGCGAACGCTCAATTAATCTGGCCATCCGGAGTTCTCGGCAGATTCAGTGCCAGCTTTATGACGCCGACCGGCATGCCGCCTCGCGGATTCGATAGATTGGAAGTGTTTGGCGACGGCTGGTCTGCCAGAGTTTCTCCCAATCCCAGACCGTTGGAAATCTGGGATTCGCAAGCCCAGTGGCCGTTGGCTTTGGAAATCATGGCAGACGCGACTGGTGCCACGGGAATGATGATCGAAGAGCAGCGGTGTTTCTTACGTGTGATCAGCGGTCAACAAAGCGTCCCGGTAGGAGCACGTTATCAGGATGGACTTCAGGTTCAGCGTTGGATGAACGAATTAGACCGTGTCGCTATCCGCTGATGATTCATGGATTGACGGCGCAGGTAATCGCAATACCACTGTGATACCAATCAACGCGAGCAATGCTATAGCGTATCTTAGTCCTTGAGTCTGCGGCCCGAAATAGAGTGTCAAACCGACTGACACCAGAACAAACAACACGGCCTTTATTTTCACATTCCGGCGTACTCCCCCATGATCCTCCCAGTCAGTGAGAATCGGCCCGAACAGCCTGGACCTTCTCAGGCGGGCGTTAAGTCTGGGTGATGTCCGCAATAGCAGAAAGCTGGTGAGCAGTAGAAAGGGAGTGGCGGGTAACCCTGGCAGTAATGCTCCTAAAAATCCCAGCACAAAAAAAAGACCGGCAAACGTCAGAATGACGATTTTCTTTACTCCGGTTACAACGTCTGTAGACGACACAATGTTTCTCGTTTTCTATGCGGTTTTTATGCCAGTTGTGGTAATTGGCGTCGCAACGCCCCGCTTAACACGAATCCAAATAAATTTCCAAGTGCCTTCATGTATAATAGACACACTATAAACTCCGCCATACTAATCGTCATTACTTCGCTGAACCCCGATCAAAGATGCCTTTACGAAACTTCACTGTAACTCTCCTCTTTTTGGCGTTTTCAAATCTAACTCTACTACATGCACAGGATCGTGCAGGACTGGATTTCTTTGAAGCTAAAATCCGTCCCATGCTGGTGAAACATTGTTACGAATGTCACAGTGCGGAAGCCGTAGCCAAGAACAAACTGAAAGGTGCTCTATTTCTCGACACGCGAGCGGCCACCCTGAAAGGTGGTGAGAGTGGTCCAGCTGTTGTCCCCGGCAAGCCCGATGAAAGTCTGCTGTTTACTGCGTTAAAACACGAAAGTTTCGAAATGCCTCCGGCGGGAAAATTGCCGGATGAAATTATCGCTCATTTCCAGTACTGGATCGAAATTGGCGCACCAGATCCTCGCGAAGGTGCGGCCATCGCCACAGCCGAAATCGATATTGAACAGGGGCGAGAACATTGGGCATTTCAACGCCTCCAGGTAAATGCGCCCGCTCAGGTCCGGGATCAAACGTGGGTCCGTAATGAAATTGACAAATATGTCCGCGCACAGCAGGAAGCCCGGGGAATCACTCCCAATTCTCTCGCTTCGCCTCGAACACTGATACGCCGCGTCTACTTCGATTTGATCGGCTTACCTCCGACGCCTGAACAAGTAGCACAATTTGTCGGGAAAGCTGAAGCGGATTTCGACAAGGCATATACCGAGCTGTTGGACGAATTGCTAGCAAGCAAACACTTTGGAGAACGCTGGGGCAGGCACTGGTTGGACATTGTTCGTTTTGCGGAGAGTAACGGATATGCATTTGACCGGGACCGCCCAAATGCATGGCATTATCGTGACTGGGTTATCAATGCATTTAACAAAGACATGCCCTACGACCAATTCCTGCAATTTCAACTTGCTGGTGACATTAAAACCAACACCAATGTCAGCACGACCACCGAATTCGTTACCGCCCGGGAAAATCTGGCGGCCACTGGTTTTCTCGTGGCAGGGCCATTCACGTCACAGCAAACACAAAAGGAACGCGAGCGTAGCCGTTACGAACAACTTGATGACATTGTCAGTACACTTGGAACTTCCGTCCTCGGCTTAACGGTCGGTTGTGCTCGTTGCCATAGTCATAAGTTCGACCCCTTACCAAAACATGATTACTACCGACTCGTCGCCAACTTTGCCGAAGTGGGTAGTGCCGATGTGCAACTTAATTCCAAACCAGAGGAATTCATTGCTGCCAAAAAGGTCTACGACGATGCACATGCACCATTAACAGCAGCTCTGGGAAAATACTCTTCCGAATCCTTAACTCCTAATTTCCAAACCTGGCAATCAACTGCAACTGCCACCGCGGAAACCGGGCCATTGAATCGTTCCTCCTGGCACTATGCCGACGGATTTAAAACAGCTGAAGGAAAGGACGCCTGGAGCACCGCATTTCCTCCCGAACAAGGGACCGATTTAAAGGCTGTCTATAACGAGGGGACTATTGTCTGGAACGAGAAATCCGACTGGAAGGACAACTCGGATATACCGCTGGAACAGGCCCGGGACACCGCCGGCTACGCTTATCGCACGGTCAATTCACCCGTTGTGCAAACTGCTAATCTTACTATTTCAACGAATGCAAATATCGCTGTTTGGATCAACCAACAAGAAGTTCTTAAATCCATCGATGCCGGAGGCTCAGAACCCGGCCAACATTCCTTCAACGTCCAATTGAACCAAGGGAACAACACTGTCCTCATTAAATTTGTGCACAACAGTGAGAACGGGTTTTTCAACGCCGGCTTATCGACGCTCGCCGAAAAACCTGTCGCCAGCTTTGGTAGCTGGTTTCATGCAGGTCCGTTTAAGGCCGCCAATCACAACGAAGCCTTTAGCACGGTGTACCCACCTGAAGAACATGTCGACCTGTCAGCTACTTTTGAAGGTGGGTTGAAATGGGAAGAGCATACAGACTGGGAAGACGGAACACCGCACAACGATCTGCTAAGCGGCGAGAACAGTGCTAATTTCCTGTATCGGGTTGTCGATTCACCGCGACCTCAGCCAGTACACCTTTCGCTTGGAAGTGATGACGGAATTCAGGTATGGGTAAATGGCCGAAAGGTTTTGAGTAAAAACGTCGGTCGCAATGTCGCCAAGGCAGATCAGGAGAAATTGACGATTCAGCTTGCTCAGGGACGCAATGAACTCTTAATTAAGATCTCCAATGGTGGCGGCAAAACCGGTTACTATTTCAAAGCGACTCATGGCAAGGAACCTGACGACGTACGCAACATTCTGAATGTCGCTCAGGACAAACGCAACGCCGGCCAAACCAATCGGTTGCTCGAGTGGTACAAAGGGTACGATTTGGGATTTCTAGCAATTGAAAAACCTGTCAAGCTCCACGAAGGTTCAGCTCCCACCCCGGTTAACGTACCAGTATTTTCTGCAAAGACCAAAGGAAGCACCTATCAGTTTGGAGAAGACACATACAAGGTGTATCACCTTCGCCGAGGCAACGCTGATAACAAGGAGAGTCTTGCCGAAGCGGGATTTCTACAGGTATTGACCGACGCCGAGAAGGATGAAACTCACTGGTCAACGGCAGGACAAACTTTAGAGACGCCTCTATCAGCCCGGGAAACAATCGCCCCGTGGTTAACCGACGATCAACAGGGAGCCGGTCATCTGGCAGCTCGAGTTCTGGTGAACCGTTTATGGTATCACCATTTTGGTCGTGGATTGGTCTCCACTCCCAGTGACTTTGGCACGCGTGGTGAACGTCCAACGCATCCGGCATTGCTGGACTACCTCGCCCAACAACTAATTGACAACCAATGGCAGATGAAACCTGTCCATAAACTTATCATGTCCAGTGCAACGTACATGCAGGGTAATGCCGAGTCGCAGACCGGAGTTCAGCATGATCCTGAGAATCTAATGCTTTGGCGTCGTTCTGCTCGCAGACTTGAAGCGGAGATCATCCGCGACTCGATCCTCTCGATGAGCGGCACGTTGGATTTGACACAATTCGGAAAAGGGACTTTGGATGAACGTAGTAAACGTCGTAGTGTCTACTTTACAGTGAAACGCAGTCGCTTGATTCCACTGCTCAAGCTATTTGATGCTCCGGATGCAATGCAGGGCATCGCCACGCGCGAACAAAGTACGGTAGCACCGCAGGCGTTGGCACTGCTAAACTCGCCCTTGATTCGTGAATATGCCACGAGCTTTGCTGAACGTATCCGTTCCAAAGAAGATATGACTGATCAAAAAATCATTCACGCAGCTTACGAATTGGCCTTATCAAGGCCAGCCAATGCTGACGAAATAGAAACCATGACTCAGTTCATTCAAAGTCAGGTCGAATCGCGGGCGGAAGACGCCAATGCACATCAACTTGCCGTACGTGATTTCTGTCATCTAGTACTCTGTATGAATGAATTTGTTTACATCGACTAATACTCAATCGCTATGAATCCAATGCATCGTAATATCTATACAAACAATCGCCGCCAGTTTCTCGCCAAAGCCGGATTAGGATTTGGCAGTTTGGCACTAACCGACCTCCTTCATCAGGAAGGAGTCGTCCACGCAACTGAGTCCGGCAATCCCCTGGCTGAACGGGCTTCCCATTATAAACCCAAGGCGAAAGCCATTATCTGGCTCTTCCAAACCGGAAGCCCCAGCCAGGTGGACACTTTCGATTACAAACCTGAACTCGGAAAACGCGATGGTCAGGCATTGGCAGGTGCAGATCCAAAAACCGGTTTCTTCACAACCAGTGGCAAATGCCTAAAGTCGCCATTCAAATTTAAACAACACGGAGAATCAGGATCCTGGATTTCTGAGATCTTTCCCAATATCTCCAAACATGCCGATGACATAGCGTTCGTCTATTCATGTCATTCACAGTCAAACAATCATACACCTGCGATGCTCGAACTTAACGGAGGTATGATTCGTCAGGGTTTCCCCAGCATGGGATCATGGATGAGTTACGGACTGGGGACTTCCAATTCCAATCTACCCTCCTATGTAGTCATGCATGGCACGAAACCTCGTGGTGGCGATCCTATCTGGTCTTCCGGGTTTCTTCCTTCGGTCTATCAGGCTACGTCGCTCGACCCTCGTGCCGCAAAACCAATCGACAATCTCGAACAACTAAAAGACCTGGAAGGCAAACAGCAGCGTTCGCTGCTCGATGCCTTAAATAATGCCAATCGAAAGCATGCTGAAAAACGACCATTCGATCGCGATCTCAATGCGCGGCTCGAGTCGTTTGAGTTAGCTTACCGAATGCAAAGCGCTGCTCCCGAGGCTTTTGATATCGCTCAGGAACCGGAATACATCCACGAGATGTACGGATTGAACCGGGACGAATCGAAAGATTACGGCCGCCAATGCCTCCTGGCCAGACGGCTGATCGAACGTGGAGTCCGTTTTGTTCAGGTTTTTGCTTCCGTACCCAAAACACCCGGCGGCGGCGTCGGTGATGTCCCCTGGGATGGCCATTCGGATATCAAATTGAATCATGGTACCTGTGCTTCGACAGTCGACCAACCGACCGGAGCATTATTAACGGACCTTAAGCAACGAGGCCTGCTTGAAGATACGATCGTCATCTACGGTGGGGAATTCGGCAGGACTTCAGACTCTCAGGGCTCAGCTGGCCGGGATCACAATCCTAATGCTTTTACCACCTGGTTTGCCGGTGGTGGATTCAAAGGCGGTGCTCAATATGGTGCCACCGATGAGTTTGGCTATAAATCAGTAGAGCAACGCGTAACAGCACACGACATTCATGCAACGATTCTGCACCAAATGGGATTGGATCATGAAGCGTTAACCTATCGATTTAATGGACGTGACTTCCGGCTCACCGATGTCGCCGGAGAAGTTCTACACGACATCCTCGCCTAAGAGATCGTTGTAACCGATTGTTTTTGACGGGGATCCATTTGAGTGCAGTCCTGTACAAGCTGTAAAATAGTGGGATGAAAAACACATCCCGAAACCTGCTGCTTGTTCTCGCTCTGATTAGTCCATGTCTATCTATCCCAGCTGCCGAACCGGATGCGAACCGTTATACCTATTTGACTGATCGCAATCCGTACTATGTCGGCACAGAGTTCGCCCGGCTGATTACGCCTCAATGGGTTGGCGAGGAGAGCGTTGACGCTGTCGTCATACTCTCCATCGATGACATGCGTGACCCTGCTCATTACGAGCGATATTTGCGACCTATTCTCGATCGATTAATGGAGATTGAAGGCCGATCGCCTGTTAGCATCTTCACGAACTCGGTCAATCCACAAGATCCTCAGTTACAGGCATGGATCAAGCAAGGGCTGAGTCTTGAAGTCCACACGATCGACCACCCCTGCCCCTGTTTAAACGGCGGTGATTTTGCTCGGGCTAAGAGTACTTATGATCGCTGTGTGGACCTCATGGCATCGATTCCCAATAGTCAGGCCGTCGCCTTTCGGATGCCATGCTGCGATTCCATTAATTCGCCTAGCCCAAGGTTTTGGTATGAGATATTTGGCAAGCAGACTGAAGCTGGAAACTATCTCTCCATTGATTCCTCTGTGTTCAATGTCTTTACAGCAGACGATCCTGAGTTACCGGATGCCATCACACTGAACGAAAATGGCGAATCGCGTTTCAAACACTATCTCCCTTTCGACTCTTTCGTGAATACAATCGAAAACTATCCATACCCTTTCATCCAGGCTGGCACCTGCTGGCAATTCCCGTGTGTTGTCCCAAGTGACTGGGAAGCACAAAACGTACAGCGATCAAACAACCCAGATACGGTCAGGGATATGAAGTTGGCCCTGGATGCCACGGTCATCAAGAAAGGCATCTTTCCCCTTGTTTTCCATCCTCATGGTTGGATTCGTAATGATCAAATTGTCGAACTCATTAACCACGCTCATTCTAAATACGGAAAACGAGTTAAGTTTCTTACTTTTAAGGATTGTCTTGAACGAATTAACAAGAATCTTCTCGCCGGTTCGTCGCTCCGTAAAGCTGATGCCAATGACAACGGCGTACGGCTACTTGACTTGAATGACGACGGCTTGATGGATGTACTGATTGGGAACGATGATCTTCAGATTACCAGGACGTATCTGCCGGATCAGAAGCAGTGGCACACGACAGAACACGACCTTCGACTCACCAATAGCTTTGCTCAGTTTTTTATTACGAACAAGGCGACCCAAACCAGCCTTCGTATCCATGACGACAAAGCGAATGAAGTTTGGAGCTACTCAAACCGGGATTGGGTGCGTTCAGCCAACCTTACTCGAGGTATTAGCGAGCT